>Ga0079226_10003032_pt1 | contig 12950 bp, 7 predicted proteins | sample Poulit2014_FD_76345 | JGI IMG/M metagenome (GOLD analysis project Ga0079226, IMG submission 76345) | Agricultural soil microbial communities from Georgia to study Nitrogen management - Poultry litter 2014 | ecosystem: Environmental > Terrestrial > Soil > Agricultural land | place: USA: Georgia... | reverse complement strand
ATTATTTTGATGTTGCCTATGCAACTTAATAAGGAATCAGGTGAAAATCCTGAACGGTCCGGCCACTGTAATGGGGAGCGTTCTTTTGAAATCCACTAGTAATGTTCTGGGAAGGAAAAAGAAGCGTGATGAACCTAAGTCAGGAGACTTGTCAGAATAATGTTATATATCGAACCTTCCGGGATTGAGGTGAAATAATAAACATATAAACGTGATATATGTCGTTTTATGAACATATATGTTTGTGTGTATTATATTATATCTATTAAACCTTAAACAGGAAGTCTATGTTTAAGGTTTTTTTATGTGAAAAAAGAAAGGATAGGATGAAATGAGGAAGCAATTTACGAATAAGTTTTTTGCATTGTTTCTGACGTTTTTATTAATTGTATCAACGTTCCCTCAAATAGGTTTGGCGAATGAAGCGACAAATGATAAAACGTTTGATGATGTAGTAAAAAAAGGTTCTTATAATCCACATGAAGATTATAAGTATTTAGATGTGAGGTTTTGGGAAGATGAAGCACCTGAAGTAGGGTTTTATATTAACCATGCAAACATATACAATTTAACGACTGTAAATGAACCTGGTTTTGGTACGGGTAATGGTGAATGGACAATCATGGGTTTATTACGTAGCTTAAACCAAGGATATTATTATAATGATTTATTAGATAAGAGTTATTTTGATGGTTATCTTCATAGAGTAGAAGAATATGTCGAACAAAGAGAGGGTAATTTAGATAGAAATAAGTCAACAGAATGGTCACGTGCATTCTTATCTTTAAGCGCATTAGGATACGATGTGACAAATGTAGCAGGATATGATTTTATTGACAAATTATCTTCATCTTATAGTTTTTCGCTGAGACAAGGTATTAATGGACCAATCTGGGAAATTATAGCACTGAATACAGGTGGCTATGAATTATATGAAGATCCTTCTAATGAAGATGTAAATACAATCGGTAAAATGATTGATTATATTATGAGCGCTGAAATTACTCAGGATGATGGAACTGTAGGTGGTTGGTCATTAGGATGGATGTGGAGTAGTATCCCGGAAACGGACCTAACAGGAATGGCATTACAAGCTTTAGCACCATATTATAAAGACGAATCATTATTTGAAAGCACTGATTCAACACATACATATGAGGAGTTTGCTGAAGCAGTTGAACGTGGTATTTATATGCTTTCTGAAATGCAATTAGATAATGGAGGATTTCCTGCATTTAATAATGTAAACTCTGAAAGTACTGTACAGGCATTAGTTGCTTTAACAGCATTAGATATCGATCCTGTATCAAGTGTAGATTTACCAAGAATTAATAAAACTGCTAATTTTGTAACAGAAGGTGCAGTTCATGACGGTGTAGAGACAAATAATATGGTAGATAAACTACTAACATTTTGGGCGCCAGGAAGTACAAGTGTAAATGTTGAAGGTTTATCAGACACCGAAAAGGAAATATATCGATTTTCTGGTGGGTTTAAACATGTTACATCAGGAGATGATGGTGGTGGCGATTCAGGTACAAGCGTTAATGGAATGGCAACAGACCAAGCGATTTATGGATTAATTGCTTATGACCGTTTCAAAAAAGGTGATAAACCATTATATGACATGACAGATATGGTTGATGGACAGTATGTTGATATGTTAAATGCAACTGAACAAACAGTTACTTTTGAAAATGGAGATGCAAGAACTAGTGAAAAAGGGAAGCGTTATGGCTTAGTGGAAATTCCAGAAGGTAAAGATGAAGCTGGTAAAACATTTACTGAATGGAATAGTAAACAGGATGGAGCAGGTATTTCATATGAAGCAAATGAAATGTTAGTTGTTCCTGAAAAAGATATTACGTTATACGCACAATATGATTACGAACAATATACAATCCACTTTGAAACAAATGGTGGAGTGTTTAACTCAGAGGATATTTTGAAAGAATATACGGCTAAAGATGAAGTTTTATTACCATCCAAAGACCATCTATCAAAAGAAGGATATACATTTGAAGGTTGGTATACAAAGGCAGATTTCTCTGGTGAGAAGGTTAATCAAATAGCAAAAGGTAGTACTGGAGACAAAACATTTTATGCGAAGTGGAAAGAAGCTGTAAATGAAGATGAAGTTGCTGGTAAAGAAGTTCAAGCATTAATTGAACAACTACCTTCATTTAACAACCTTACATTAGAACATAAAAATGAAGTAGAAAGTGTCCGTGCAGCATATGACCAATTATCTGAAGATGCTAAAGCATATGTAACTAATCTTGATAAGTTAGAATTGCTGGAACAGAAGATAAATGCATTAGAAGAAGAAGCGGCATATGAAGCCAAAAAAGCTGAATTAGAAGAAAAAATTAAAACAGCCTTAGAAACAGAAATTAGAAAAGTAACGAATGAATCTGCGGCACAATTAGGAAGTGCGGTTGGACAAGCTGAAAATGTTTTAAGAAAAAGTGAAGGGTCTGGAAAACAACAAGTCTTTACGACGTTTAGAATTAATGATTCAGATGAAACTTCACTACAAGCACTTACTAATGCATCTGAAAGATTACAAAATGCAATTGAACAAATTGCATATAAGAGTGAAGATGAAGAGGAAACGGTTATTAAATCTCAATTGTATTTTGAACAAGCAAGAATAACAGAATATGACCTTGATGAATTACCTTCAGAGGAAAAAGCTGAAATTGAAAATGTGATAACTGAAGTAGAGCAATTGTTAGCAAATGAAGATGTAACACAAGAAGAAATTGATGCAGCCACAACAAATTTACAAGAAGAAATAAAACATATTCAAGCACCTGAAGATACGGTAGATAAAACTGTTTTAGAAGCAGCATTAGAAGAAGCAAGAAATACTGATACTGAAAATAAAACAGAAGAGTCAGTTGAGAACTTACAAACTGCAATGACACGAGCTGAAGATGTTTTAGCTGATGGCCATGCAACGGCAGAAGCTGTAGCAGACGCAACGAATGCTATTTATGATGCAATTACGAATTTAGAGGATGCGAAAGAGGATGTTAACAAAGCTTCTTTACAAGAAAAGTATGAAGAAGCAAAAAGTTTAGATGTAACAAATAAAACCAATGCATCAAAAGAAAATCTAGAAGATGCGATAGCACATGCAGAATCTATCTTGAATAAAGATGATGTGACACAAGATGAAGTAGATAATGCGTTACAAACATTGCAAGCAGCAATCGATAGTTTAGAAGAAATCGAAGTAGTAAACAAAGATTCTCTACAGGAAAAAGTTGATCAAGCAAAGGCAATCGACCTTACAAATAAAACAGAGCCTTCAAAAACTACATTCAATGAAGCACTAGCTAAGGCAGAAGACTTTTTGAAAAATGAAGAAGCAACACAAGAAGAAGTGAATGCGGTATTGAATGAGTTAACAGAGGCAATGGAGCAATTGAAAGAAAAGGATGCTCAAGAACCTGAAGATGAAGAATCAAATGGGCCTGGCGGATCTACAGAACAAAAGCCAGGAAAACCTGAGCAAGAAGAAACACCAGCACCAACCCCAGAAAATGAAAAAGAGCAAGATAGTAGCAAGGAAAACCTGGAAGAAAACCAGTCTGGTGGAACAAAAGAAGAAACATCGAAAGATCCAAACAAAGAAAATGAAGTAACAACGAATCAAACTAATTCGGACAAAGGGCAATTACCAAAAACAGCAACACCAGTTTATTCAATAATGTTTATTGGTTTGATCTTATTAGTATTAGGGTTTAGTTACTTTGTTTTCCAGCATGCAGTAAGAAGGAAAACAATTTAAGGTTTCAGCGCTAAAAAGCCGTTATTGCAACGGCTTTTTAGGCTGTTTTAAGATAATTATTTATTGAATAAAGAAAAAGATGATCATCTTCTTTTTTATTGAGTAAATGAAATGAGGTTAAGTGATATGAAAAATAAACAAAGAATAAAAGTAATATCAACTATTCTACTTATAATCGCATTTGTTTTCAGTATAACAATCGGTATCATCGATCGGTCAACAGCCTTGCCAGAAAATCCAATGTCTGATGAACTTATCGATAGTTCAAAAGTGATGTTGTCTGGCGAATGGAAGGACTTATTAGAAGAAGATCAAGAGGAAGATACTGAAGAGGAGAAAGAAGAAGAGGAACAAGAAGATGAAGTAGAAGAAAACGAAGAAGAGAATGAAGAAGATAAAGAAGACGAGGAAGACCAAGAAGAAAATGAAGAGGACGAGCAAGATAAGGATGTAAATGAAACAGAGAAAGAACAAGATAATACTGAACAAGCCGGAAAAGAGTCTTCTAATCAACAAACTACTAAACAAGAAGAAGGCCAAGAAAAAAGTGAAGATAGTGACACCTACCGTGATGCTGATGGGGGAGAAGTTGATGAAAACTCTCCAAACATAGATATCACAGAGGGTAGTAAAGACGATGGAAAAGTGAATGAATACTTTACTACGACCATCACAGATAAAGAAGTTGTGTCAAAAGAAGACTATACATTTCGTATCATTCAAAAAGAACATGATCTCATCGTTAAAAAGACAGAAGTTTTTTTGAATGGAAAAGAAGTAGAAAAATTTAATGGAACAGTACAATTAGAAAAAGAAGAAAATATTATCGGTGTTAAAATTACCTATGAAAACAGTAAGAAAGAAGAATTTACGGTAACGAAATCCTACACTGTTTTTTATGTAGAAGATGAAATAATTATACAAACCAACTTAGAAGATGGCAGAACAGTTGAACATGAAGCATTTTCATTTAAAGCAAATGCGATGATGAATGATGAAAACATCCCTTTACAGATCAAACAAAACGGTCAAAATATAGATGCTTCAGATAAAAATGAATATAATGTTACCTTACAAGAAGGTGAAAACACTTTTGTTTTACAAGCTGAAGCAAATGGGCAGCAAAAAGAAGTATCATATGTAATCACTTATCAAAAGAAAGAAGCAAACATTGTCATTGAAACAGATTTAAAAGATGAGGAAGTTTCTAATCCAGAATATGGATTTCATGCAGTTGCCAAGGCTGATGATGAGATAATTGATTTACAAGTCAATCATAATAGTGAAAAGATAAACGATGATGGCAATGGTAACTTCAATGTCACACTAGTTGAAGGAGAAAACATCTTCACACTAGAAGCAACACATGATGGAAAAACAGTCACAGAACAATACAAAGTAATCTATGCAATGCCTGATGGTGGAAAAGAAGATGAAGAAACAGAGCAAACCATCAAATTACGTATATCAGATTTAGACGATGGTCAGACATTGAAGAATACGGTGCATACATTTAATGTCGAGGCAATAGATGAAGATGGCAGTAGATTAACGGGACGCGGCGTTTCAATATCTGCACAGAACAACGGGGAAACGATCCCAATTAATTGGTCGAATGATGCCCATAATTCATTTACTTTTAATGTGCATGATGGGACAAATAACATTACAGTAACAGCAAAAGACCAAGATGGAAATATTGGTACGAGGAATTTAACTGTTCACGGTGAAATTGCTGGTGAAGGAGAACCAATTGGTCATATTACCTTAAGTCTTGAAGCTTCGACGATTGGTTTAGGTTATATCATCCCACCGACACAAGTAGAACTATATGCGAATGAACGGGGTTCTAACACAATTGATCGTATTTTTAAAGAACATGGAATTTCCTATGATTATACAGGGTCACATGCAGACGGATTTTATTTATCCTATTTAACTAAACTTGGACTTTATCATACTGCTCCTAGCATTCCGGAAGATTTACTGGAAAGATTAGGGGATGGTGTAGACATCAATCGTTATAATGAAAATGAATTAGGAGAGTTTGATTTTATCGCGACATCTGGCTGGATGTATAGCGTAAATGGCACATATCCAAATGTCGGGTTCGCTGATTATTACTTTAAAGATGGTGATACAGTGAGGATTCGTTTTACACTGGCACTTGGGTCAGATATCGGTGGAGGTAAACCAGGTAGTAACTTTGGAAAAGAGTGGTAATCTTGCAATACAGAAAAAATATATGGACAAAATTGATTGTCAGTTGCCTAGTGCTTTTCATGATGCAACTGACGATTATGACAGAAAACGTACAAGCAGATGAACATGATTACCTATCAACAATAGATGAAATCGTCCAGTGGAAAAAATCATCTGTAAACATTGATAAGGACGATCTTTTGTTGCAAAATGATTTTTTGAAAAATGTTGGAGATACAACAGGCGATTGGTTTCCAATTGGACTTGGCCGTATTGCTTACCCAGATGCTTATGAGGCATATTTAGCAGTCATTGCCAATGAAGTGACAGATAGGTATAAGGAAGAACATCAATTAAGTGAAGCAAAAGTGACAGAATGGCATCGGATTTCTTTGGCCATTTTAGCAATGGGTGGGGACCCGACTAAAATAGGGGCGGATGAAAATGGTAGGCCAATCAATTTAATTGCCGACGGGACTTATAATCGGGCAAAAACAAATGACATTGGTGCCCAGGGATTAAATGGTTGGATTTGGGCGCTTATTAGTTTAGATAGTTTACGGTATGAAGTGCCGGATGATGCTGCAACAAGTCGAGAAGATATCATGAAAGAAATCATGAAACGTCAGTTAAAGGACGGAGGATTTGCCTTAAATGAGGAAGAGTCAGACCTTGATATGACGGGAATGGCACTCACTGCACTGGCACCTTATTACAATAGTGAAGAAACATTTTCATATGTAAAAGAGAGCACGAATAAAAAAGTAAAGACGACAGTAAGAGAAGTTGTGGATGAAGCACTTGAAACTTTGTCAGATATGCAATTAGATAGCGGTGGCTTTGCGATGATGGACATGGAAAACACAGAAAGTATCGTTCAAGTAATTGTGGCCTTAACATCTTTAGGGATTGATATATTTTCAGATGAACGTTTTATTAAAAATGAAAATAACATGTATGATGCTTTGATGAATTTTCAAATGGCTGATGGTGGTTTTATTCATGCAACAACATATGATGAAGAAAATCCAACCGCAAAACCGAACGAGTCAAATGCAATGGCATCTGATCAAGCATTGTACGCACTCGTAGCCTTGCATCGTTTCGAACACGGTTATCGATCTTTATATGACTTTCGAGAAGAAATGTCGAGTGAAGTAAAAAAAGACATGGAGAAGTTAACAAGCGAAATTGAGCAGTTGGATAAGAGTGCAGCTAAAGAAAAGGTTGCTAGATTATTTGCTGATTATAAGCAGATTCCAGTAGAAGAACGTTCATATGTTTATAATTATACAAAGTTAGCGGACAAAATGAATGAGTTGGAAGTTGAAAATGAAAGCGAAAATTTAAGCGAGGCAATGGAACTTCATACAGACGGAAATGGCGCGATTACACCTATTTATACAGATAGTGTTGCAGAGGAAAATGGCGAGATAACCGAAGATGATTTAGCTAAGATTGAGGAAATCGTCGGAGCAAATTCAACAGAACATGCCGTTGCAATTGTGACCTTGTTACATAAATTAAAAGCTTCTTCAGAGAATTTCACAGATGAAATAACACAATTAGAAGATGAAAAAGTAAAAATCGATGAACTACAAGCTGAAATTGATAATTTGAATGAAACCATTGTCACAGAAGTTTTCCCAATCGAAAATATTCAAGTGAAAGATAAAAAACAAGTAGAAAAAATAATGACAAGATATGAATCGTTAAGTGACTATGATAAACAACAAATTATTAATTACGAGGATGTAGAAAAAGCAGAAGCACAAATAGTGAGTATGGAACGTAAACGTTATGTGATGATTGCTTTAGGTGCTGTGCTTATCCTTGGAATTGGTCTTGTTTTATATCGTAGAAAAAAACGCAAACAAGAAAAACGTGCACAGAGCTATCTGAATGACTAAGGAGCAAATGTTGTGAGAAAAGATATATTACTCATCGCCTTTATTGTTTTAGTGGGGATTGTTTTATTTAAGGGAACAAATATCCAATCAGTTGAGGAATACTATTTAACTCATATTGATGATATTACAGAAGATAGTGAAACAATCACCATTAGTATCCACGTTGATACAGTATTAGATAATATGGAGAAGTTAAATGAAAACTTACGCTCTGAAAAGTACGTTCCAAAAGATGGCGTCATATTAGAGGAAACAGAATATGTTTTAAGACCAAAAGATACAGTGTTCGATGTATTACTACGTACGGTGCGGCACCAACAAATTCATATGGACTACCAAGGAATGGACGAAAACATTTATAACAGTGTATATATTCAAGGCATCAACCATCTATACGAATTTTCCTGCGGCCCTCTCAGCGGTTGGATGTATGAAGTAAACGACGAATTCCCCGACTACGGAGTCAGCCGCTACAAATTAGAAGACGGCGACAAGATTACCTTTCACTACACATGTGATTTAGGAAGGGATCTGGATGGGGAAATAAATATGAACAAATAATTCGTTTTAACTTTTGAAATCAGGTGAGAGTTGTATCGAAAAACCGTTTAATTCGCCGTAACTTTTGAATTTAGGTCGGAGTTATATCAGGATTTCAATAGCACAACCTAAGCGGAAGAAATATACGGAGACTCCTATGGGAAAGCGAAGACGCTGAGGCCCCACAGTGAGTGAGTTTCTCACGAGGAGGCTCAGCGTGAGCCCATGGAAAGCGTAGTATATTTCTGAAGCGACTGCCTAGATAATGAAAAAGTTTATGTATGAATAAGCACGAAAACTAAAGGAAAGCGTGGTGAATCAATGAGAAGTTTTGCATCATTTCATCCGATTATTTTATTTTTATACTATGTGTTTGTCGTCATCATTACCGTATTTATGATGCATCCATTTATCTTAATATCTTCCGTCATTGGTTCACTATCATTCTATTATATGGTGACAAAAAGAAGTCAATTTTGGCGGGATATTGGATTTTACATATTGGTATTTTTATTGATAGCTGTAACGAATCCAATTTTCGTGCATAAAGGTGAAACGATCTTGTTTTTTTATAATGATCATCCTGTCACCTTCGAAGCAATCATGTATGGAATTGTTATCGCAACAATGTTAATTGCGATTATATTTTGGAGTAAAGCTTATAGCTATATGATGACATCTGATAAATTTGTTTATTTATTCGGTAAAACAATCCCGAAATTATCACTGGTTTTGTCGATGGCATTGAAGTTCATCCCATTATTTAAAGCACAAATAAAAAAAGTAAATGACACACAAAGAACACTTGGTTTATATACAAGTGATAGTATCACAGACAGAATTCTAACCGGCATCAGAACCTTCAATAGTATATTGACATGGTCTTTGGAAAATGCGATACATCAGGCAGATGCAATGAAGGCAAGGGGCTATGGATTGAAAGGTCGAACGAATTTTTCCATTTTCACCTTTCAAAAAAGAGACGGGTTGGCCCTTGCTTTCATTTCCCTATTATTTATTGCAACAATGATTGCCTATTTAAATGGCACTTTTCAATTTTTCTATTATCCACTGATTGATAGCTTTACGGTATCGAAAGAAAATATAGTACAGTTAATCATTGTTTTTGTATTATTCGTTTTTCCATTTATTTATGAAGTGAAGGAGCATATCCAATGGAAATTATTACAGTCAAAAATGTCAGCTTCACCTATCCAGATGCAGATGAAAAAGTAATTGAAGATATTTCTTTTACGATTAAAGAAGGGGAGTTTCTCACGATTTTTGGTGCATCAGGATCAGGAAAAACGACTTTATTAAAATTACTAAAAAAAGAATTAACCCCTCACGGTACACTAAACGGGTCAATTTGTTATGAAGGAACAAAATTAGACGATTTAGATGAGCGGAAACTGGCTACGGATATCGGCTATGTCATGCAGCATCCTGACCATCAAATTGTGACAGACAAAGTATGGCATGAACTCGCATTTGGTTTAGAAAATATCGGGGTCGAAACGACGGAAATTAGAAGACGTGTTGGGGAAATGGCGAATTTTTTCGGTATTCATCACTGGTTCCATAAAGAAACACAGAAACTATCAGGTGGGCAAAAGCAATTATTGAATTTAGCAGGCACCATGGTCATGCAACCGAAAGTGCTTATCTTAGATGAACCAACATCCCAACTTGACCCGATTGCAGCGGCGGAATTCATTCATATGTTGGAGAAAATCAACCGTGATCTAGGCATTACAATTATTTTAGTTGAACATGATTTAGAAGAAGTGTTTCCGATAGCGGATCGTGTTTTGTTGTTAGATGAAGGAAAACTTATTTTAAATGAGCATCCCAGGGCTGTTGGCAGGCAATTAAAAGAATTGTATCCGACACATGCCATGATAGAAGCCTTGCCGACTGTCGTAAAAATTTTCCACCAGCTAGACTTCACTGGTGATTGTCCTTTAACAGTACGCGAAGGAAAAGAAGCACTCACCAAAAACTATAAAAATGATATACCACGTTTAGGGAAAGTTTCTGCTCAGGCTAAGGAAGCACTGACGATCTTATCTTTAGAAGATATTTGGTTTCGCTATGACAAAGATTTACCGGATATTTTAGGTGGAGTCAACCTATCTGTGAAAAAAGGTGAAATTATTTCAATTTTAGGTGGCAATGGTTCAGGTAAAACTACTTTGTTAAATGTATTAGCTGGTCAATACCGTGCCTATCATGGCAAGGTAAGCCTTGCTGGAAAACCACTGAAAAAGTATAAACAAAAAGATTTATATAAAAATTTATTGGCTGTTTTACCACAAGAGCCGCAATCTGTTTTTATTAAATCTACTGTGCAAGAAGATTATGCAGAGATTAGTAAGGTGATGGGGTATACGAAAGAGGAAACTGCTGAAAAAACAAAGGAAATCTTGACCCAACTTGGTATCGACCACTTAATCAATCGTCATCCATATGATGTCAGTGGCGGGGAACAACAGAAAATCGCACTCGGTAAAATCTTATTACTAGAACCAGAAATCATTTTATTAGATGAACCGACAAAAGGGATAGATGCTTTTTCCAAGTTGATGTTGAAAGATATTATTAAAGATTTACAAGCTGCGGGAAAAACAATTATTATTGTCACCCATGATATTGAATTTGCGGCATTAACGTCAGACCGTTGTGGCTTGTTTTTTGATAAAGAAATTATTTCACTCGAAGAACCGACGGCATTTTTTACTAAAAACAATTTTTACACGACAATGGCCAATCGTATTTCAAGGCATCGTTATGAAAATACAATTACCTATGATGAAGTGATCAAGATATGTCAGATGAATGGTGAGAAAACAAATTATGAAACAGTCTAAAAACATCCTGAATTATCTTATTATTATTGGACTCATTCCAATTATTATCTTGATTGGTGTCACTGTATTTAGTGACCGCAGTTATTTATTTATTGCAACAGCAGTCGCGATACTAGCAATCATCTCTGTTTTTTTAACATTTGAGAAAAATGAAACGAACACAAGAAGGTTGGTCGTTTTAGCGGTGTTGATTGCCATCTCAGTTGTCGGAAGATTTATTTTTGTCGTTTTGCCAGGATTTAAACCAGTGACCGCAATTGTGGTGATATCTGCCATATTTTTTGGTTCAGAGGCTGGATTTTTAGTCGGTTCCTTATCAGCACTCATATCTAATATTTATTTTGGGCAAGGTCCGTGGACACCTTTTCAGATGTTTGCCTGGGGAATGTTAGGTTTTATTGCTGGTTTTCCTTACCTTAGTGCCAAATTAAAAAGCAGTAAAGTCTTATTAAGTTTATATGGCATATTTGCCGGAGTGGCCTATTCCTTGATGATGGACGTTTGGACGGTCATGGCGATGGATAGTACATTTAATGTAACGCGCTATATTGCGGTTGTTAGTTTGTCCTTTCCTTTCATGATTGTTTATGCGGTTTCGAATGTCATATTTTTACTCATTACCATCAAACCAATCGGTGAAAAATTAGCGAGAATTAAGAAGAAATATAATGTTTAAGGATGATGAAATTGGATAATAAAGTTGCACAAATATTAGATGAAGTTTCAAAGGTAGTCAAAGGAAAAGAAGAACAATTAAAAAAAGTGTTAATGACGATTTTAGCAGAAGGTCATATTTTATTAGAAGACGTTCCAGGGGTTGGTAAAACAACAATTGCCTTAGCTTTTAGTAAAGTGTTAGGCATTGATTTTAACCGAATTCAATTTACGCCAGACGTTGTTCCGTCAGATATTATTGGCTTTACTTTATATGACAGAGAACAAGGAGAGTTTGTATTCAAAGAAGGAGCGGTTATGAGCAATCTAATTTTAGCTGATGAAATCAACCGTACATCTAGTAGAACGCAAGCAGCTTTACTTGAGGCAATGGAAGAAAAAAAGGTAACAATCGACGGGAAAACATATCCTTTACCTGAACCGTTTAATGTTATTGCTACACAAAACCCAATTGGATCCTTTGGAACACAAGCATTACCACAGTCTCAATTAGACCGTTTTATGATGAAAATAAGTATCGGCTATCCTGATTTCCAAAGTCAAGTTGACTTATTAAAAGACCGTCAAACAGCACAACCATTAGATAATGTTGTAGATGTTGTGACGAAAGAACAATTATTACAAATGAAAGAAGAAGTAAAACAAGTACACATAGCGGAAGAAATTTTACATTATATTACTCATTTAACAGAAGCGACACGAAATCATGCGCATATTATTCAAGGGGTTAGTCCGCGTGGAGCCTTGGCCTTAAGCCGTGTGGCGAAAGCGAAAGCCTATATTGATAGACGTACTTTTGTTACACCTGAAGATGTGATTGATTTATTTATTGAAACATGTCAACACAGAATAATCTTGGATCAAAAAGCACAAGTGAAGTATGAAAATGACCGTGCCTTGTTAGAAGAGATTTTAGCGACAATAAAGACACCGGATATTCAAGCACAAGCACTT
>Ga0079226_10003031_pt1 | contig 12953 bp, 10 predicted proteins | sample Poulit2014_FD_76345 | JGI IMG/M metagenome (GOLD analysis project Ga0079226, IMG submission 76345) | Agricultural soil microbial communities from Georgia to study Nitrogen management - Poultry litter 2014 | ecosystem: Environmental > Terrestrial > Soil > Agricultural land | place: USA: Georgia... | reverse complement strand
TTAATATACAACGCATCCAAGCTAGCAGCAGACCGTATAAATGCTTTATTAAACAATCAACAATCCGCATGGTTTCTGTTTTTTTAAATACAAGACTCGAAATTCGGTACGTTTTTGTATTTTGAAAAAGAGCAACTATGAAATTGACTCATATTATCAAAATTTGTAGTTTTGAAATAAAAGAATATTTTTTTACAACTTTATTTGGCGGGCTGTTTGAAATGTATTCTGGTGTAAAAATTACTATATTATCTGTTTTTCAACGTATAATTGAAGATTATAAATTAATGCGAGGCAGAAAGAATGAAATAAAATGTATAGATGAGATCTCAGGATAGTTGGGAGAATTTCATCCGGAAATAAGTATTGTCATTGTACGTTTAAAACGGAATACAGTAATATTGAATTCTGCGTTCCTTGATACACAATAATACGTTGACGGAGTTTGTTAATCTATTTACGCGAAAAAGAAATCACAATCCAAGCAATTATTAATTTAATCGAGCGAATATATAAACAATATATTTGATTAACACAATTCCCATTTCGTTCTTTATCAAAACATGAATTAACTTTACTTAAAAGGTTTGTGTATTGTAATGGTAAAGAACTTTTTCTCGTACAAAACTAAGATGATTATACATTTGTTTGAAAGATTCTATAGGATTATGATTTTTTAATGCTTCATAAATAGCCGTATGATGCTCAATTGTTATACTTGGTTCGCGATAAGGTATTAACGAATCAGTTCTCTCGTGCGCAATTAAAAGAGAGTCTATCATTCCTTCTACAACGGGGTTATCAACACTTTCTGCTATAATCCTATGAAATTTCTTATCAAAAGATCCATAATTATTATTTGGACTTTGTTCAATCCCTTGTATAGCAGCTTGTAAACTTTCTAAATGCTTTTCAGTAATTTTTTCTGCTGCAAGAGTAACCAAGCCTAATTCAAGCGTCATTCTGGCTTCAATAATAGCAGAAACATTATTAATAGATAAAGCTAGCATGGCTCTAAAAGGAAAACTTCCTACTTTTTCGTTAATAAAAGTACCTCCACGGGGCTTCCTGTTTATAATTTCTAAAGTTTCTAAAGAACCTAGCGCTTCTCGTAAAACGGGTCTGCTTACTCCAAATTTAGTCATCAATTCCAACTCAGATGGTAATTTATCTCCTGATTTTATTTTCCCTTCTCTCAGCAAAAGAATAATATGCTCAATCACCTGTTGAGGTAAGGTGTTTCTCTGCACATGTTTTGTGTTTAAGTCCATTGGCTGATCTCCTGTTCATTTTACTTTATATTTTATCTCATTTTTTAATACGCAGCTCTTACAGCAAATTTTAAATTAATATGTTCACTGTAAAAATATTGCTTACTTTCTAATAATTTATCATACTCAAGCTTATTAAGATTAATACGTATTGAAGAACCTATAATATCTTGAAGATAAAAACATCCATTTCTTTCTTCTGGTTTAACCTCAAGATATTCGCCTATAGTGTAAATAATAGGCTCATGAAACTCTATCATTTCATTCTCCTCATAGATTGAACCAAATAATGCATTTATATAAGTGTTTCCACCAGAAAAAAATTCTTTGTTTTTCTTCTTTGCTAAATCATTAATTTTAAATAAATCACTAATACTACTCATCCTACCAATAAGAGGCATGAGAATATCTACACCTTTTTCAATATAAGTTTCAAAAGAAAAGTAATTTCGCATAGATTCACCATACCCTAATTTTAAATTTATATTTTTATCTTTTAATGATTTTATAGCATTCATATCGTGTGAATGGACTGGTTCCTCAAACCAAGCAGGATTATATGATTTAATCATATTTGCAAACTCAAGAGCTGTATCTTCGTTATATACTTGATTACCGTCTACTGCTATGTTTATACTATCACCTACAGCTTTCCGTATGAGTTCCATTCTGCGGACATCTCTTTCTGTATCTTTACCCCAGTTACTTCCTACTTTAAACTTAATAGTAGTATAACCTTCCTCAACATATCTTAACATATCCTCTATTAATTCGTTATCGTCTAATGTTAATGATCCTCCACCTTTATATGCTCGAGCCCAATCTTTTTCGGCTCCTAAAAAGCGATGCAATGATTGATTAACACGCTTTGCTAATATTTCTAACATTATTAATTCTAATTGTCCTAAATCGGTTATTTCACCACTTTGAAAACCGAAATTTCGAAATTTCCAGTAAATATATTGATACCACTCATTTAGTGTTTTCGTTTCTCCTGTTAAAATCAAAGGCAAAACATTTTTTACCATGCCCTTAGAACAAAATGTTTCGCCATAAAAACCTTCTGTATCAAAAACCTGTACCCATCCTTGCGTAGGAGCATAGTTTCCAAATCCTCCTGTAGCATCTTCAAACTTTCTAGGGAGCGGTATTGGTTTAAAATTATAGTAAATAGCTTTGCTAAAAGTAATTTTATCTTTATATTTAAACATTGAAATATCTCCTTTCTCCTTTCAAGGATGTGTCAATAATTACATGTAAATAATCCTATTCTTATAGAAAATATCGACTACTATTTTTTTGCGTATTTATTTTTCAGTCTTACTTTATAATACAGTGTTATTTTCGCCATGCACTGCACATGAACAAGGACAAGGAAAGCTTCTTTGTAGTTAAGCTGCTAGCTTTTAATTGCTCATACATTTGTACAATTTCTGATTTTGCTGTATCAAACTCCGGTAGATGCTTATGTTAAACGTATGATCATAGTCTGAAAACTGAGATATAAGAAAACGCTCCAAGACATTTTCATTTAAAAGTTGTTTCTTACGTTTGGCATATCGTTTTATTTCCTTGATAAATGCCTAAATAAAACTCGTGAAGTAGATACTGTGAAGAATAGAGACTTTAAAAACTGCAAAATGTCTAAATTTGTTCATTGTCCGTGAACAAATTAATGGCGTGCGGATAAGTTTTATGTCATTCCGTCTGAAACTTTTTAAGACCCCCATGAAATCTATCCTTTTATCAGATCGATATACATCCTTAAAACTTATTTAAAATAACCACCCGGTATTTTACAGCCAGATAGACTCGATGAACAGCATCCACCATACTGGTTACTACCCATCGGAGACGAACAGAAGCACGTTAGTTCCAAAGCGTTCTGTCAAGCGTTGCATAAACTCTTCCCTTACATGAACAAACTCTACTAGTGCGATGAAAACATCCAGTACTTCTGTAACGTCCAAATGGATATACATAACATTCCTCTAGCTTTCGGTCGCGAAGGTATTGGCGTCTTCCACCACCAGCTATGCAAGGCTATACATTCTCCACCCAGAGAATATTTTTCATATATTCGCTCGATTAAATTGGCATTTTCACTCGTTATGATGTCTTTTGTGTACAGATGAGTGAAGAGTTAATCTAGCGTTTCATTAAATTTGCAATAAGAAGATTCTTTAGGAAGACCTATTTTTTGTAAACGTTGTGTTGTTAACTCTATTCTACAGAAAAGATCTTCCTTTTAAATCACAGCGAAAAATTCGTCATTTTATTTACGCAAACTATATTGCTCTCTAATACCTACTCTATTTTATAAAACTGTTGCATATTCATCTCAAAAGAGAGAAAAATAAATAATATCTGATAGAATTATTATTTATCATTTTCTTCTTCAATCTCATCTTCATCAATTTTATCATAAACTTTTTGATCGTGTTCTGTAATTTCTTTTAGTTTTTCAGATGTCTCTTCTGGATTAAGATAAACTGGGTCTAACCAGTTGTTTTCTACTTCCTCTTGAAAAGATTCGTTATCTACAACTTTTTCTAAAGCATCAGAAAATTTATCTACAACTTCATCAGGAGTTTCTGGATCAAATGCCCAATAAAATAGCTTGTCCACCTCCATATCGACGCCTTGTTCTTCAAAAGTTTCTACGTCTGGAGCCCCTTCTAATCTTTCGTCAGCAATCACTCCTAAAGACTCAAAATCTTCTGATTCTAGCTCATCTTGTACTAGACCAAGAGAAGTTGGTACAACATCTACTCTTCCTCCTAATAGTCCATTTAGCTTTTCTGAAGCGCCTCCAGCATCTACTAAATTAAATTCTGTATCTGTTTTTTGTTCAAACTCTTTTAATTGTAAGTGGGTCATAGAACCAACTTCAGTGGCAAAATCTACTTCCCCAGGGTGTTCTTGAGCATATTCAATTAACGATTCGAGGTCATCAAAAGGAGCATCTTTAGAAACTATGAAAGTATTTGATTTATCTGTTATTGCACTTCCGGCATATTTAAAATCTTCGTACGTATAATCAGCTAAGCCATATATTTCATTAACAGGCATAGCGTTGTGATAAGTAAAAGTAGAATACCCATCAGGTTCTTTGGATAAAACTTCTTTTATACCCGTCGACCCACCAGAACCTTCAACATTAGACACTACTATATTTTGGTCTAACTCTTCTTCTAAATACTTAGCAGTTATTCTTGAGTTTACATCAGTATCCCCTCCCGCTCCAACAGGTACAACTACTTCAATTGGTTTATTGGGATAATCGTTTTCTGCAACATTATTTTCATTATCTCCACTTGAACACGCACTTATCACTATTATTAGTAGAATAGTAGCTAAAGATTTATACATAAAACTAAATTTACTTTTCATTACATTTTCCTCCTTTTAATTTCAACTTTTGTTCATTTTCTTTTTTCTATTATTATTAAATAATGTAAATAACACTGATAATAATGCTAAAAGTAAAAAAGCTGCAGATATAGGCTCAGTGAAAAAAGGAGTGAAATCTCCATCTGACATCATTAATCCTCTACGTATATTTTCTTCTAAAATAGGACCTAAAATGAACCCTAGTATAATAGGAGTTAATGGAAAATTTCCTTTTATCATTAAATAACCTATAATCCCGAAAAAAAATAAAGCTCCAACATCAAATACTCTATTATTCACGCCGTATGCTCCTACTACACATAAAGCAATTATAATTGGTAAAAGTATTGGTTGTGGTATGCTTAATAAACGAATAAACCCCCTCATTCCAAGAAACAAAAATAACCCCATAAGAATATTTGCAATTATTAGAGCAGCAAATATCGCATAAACTATATCACCATTATTTTCAATCAGCATAGGTCCAGGATTAAAGCCATGTAAAATTAACCCTCCCAGAAGTAAAGCTGTAGAAGTGTCCCCAGGAATTCCTAAAGAAATTAAAGGAACTAGTGCCCCACCTACAGCAGCGTTATTAGCACCTTCTGATGCAACAATTCCGCTAACAGCCCCTTTTCCAAATTTTTCTGGTTGCTTTGATAAATTTTTAGCTGTAGCATAAGAAACAATATTTGCAGTACCTGCTCCTATACCTGGTAATATACCAATACCTAACCCTATAGCAATTGATCTTAAAAAACCCCATTTTTCTTTTAAATATTCTTTTAAGTTTACTTTATAATTAATTTTTTTAAAGCCACTAGATTTTTTCAATTTATTTTTGTTCTTATTTTCTAATTGTACTAGCACCTCTGATACCCCAAACAATCCTATAAGTACAGGAAGCATATCAAAGCCTGCATCTAATGAGCTGAATCCAAATGTAAACCTAGGAAAAGCGTCAATTGGAGCTGTACCCACCATTGCAAATAACATTCCTAATAGTCCTGACATAATTCCTTTTGCCATAGAATCTCCAGTAAGACTTGATATCAATGTTAATGAGAAAACAACAATAGCAAAGAATTCAAATGGACCAAATTCTAAAGCTATTTTTCCCAATGGAGGTGCAATCATAATTAAAGCGATAACACTAACTATACCACCTACCAGGCAAGCTATAATAGAAAATGAAAAAGCTTTTCCTGGCTCTCCATTTTGAGCCATAGGATAGCCGTCAAACGTAGTTGCAATAGAGGAAGGTGTACCAGGTAATTTAAGCAAAATAGCGGGTATTAATCCTCCAGAGACTCCTCCAATGTATAATCCCATTAAAAACGACATCCCGACTATTGGATCCATTCCATAAGTAATGGGTAACCCGATAGCAATAGCCATTGTGGCAGTCAGACCAGGAATGGAACCAAAAATAAGGCCTAAAATCACTGCTACTACTAATAATAGTATTGTTTCGAAATTAAGAATTGAATGAAATCCTTCAAGTAACATGTTTAACATTCTATCCCCCCTTAGCCTAAAACCCCTGCAGGAATCATTACATAGAATACATTCCTAAATACATAGTAAATAATTAATGTAGCTACAATTGAAATTATCAGGTACGTTAGTATGTTTTTTTTGTTTATACTAGAAAAAAGCAGCATTTGAACAAACATATAGCTGCTTGTCGTTATTAAAAAACCAATAGTTGAAACTAGCATTACATAAAGTAACATAAGTACCATGGAATAAATCACTAGCAAGTGATCCTTTTTTTCTTTTACATCATTTTCTTGTTCATTCGCAGTAGTTTTATTACCTTCAGAATATTTTTTTTTATTTAACACACCATTTACAAATATAGATATACCTGTCAGGGCTATTAATATTGAAACAATCCTAGGAAGAAAATCAGAACCAATTAAATCATCAGTTAAAGCTTCTATATTATTTACTTGTATAAAAATAACTATCGAGAAGACTAAAAAGAATAAACCAGAAAAGATGTTAATATAGTTTCTTTCCATATATAAGCCTCCAAAGTTATACATCATTTTAATTTTTAATATTTTCAGAAAATAGGAAAGCTATCCTCATTCTAGTTTTTACCTTCAAATTCAGTTAGAGCTGCTAATAATGCTTTAATATAACCAATTGAATGTGCAAACCCCATACTTCCATAATTCCATCCAATATTAGAGTTGGCCCAATTCTTATCCAAATCAGGGTTGTCACCATGCAAACTAGGAACATGGTCAGGATTAAGACATCCATCATAACCAACTTTTCTTAATTCCAATAAAATTTTAAACATATTCATATCGCCGTCGTCTAATAGAGCTTCTTCAAATGCCCCAGCAGTCGGAAGACTACCCCTCACATTTCTAAAATGCACTAAAAAAATTCTTCCTTTCCGTCCATAATGATTGATTTCATCTAATACAAGAGAGGAGCCACCTTCTTCTGCCCTTGTTCCAACACAATAAATATAACCTACATTAGGGTTAGGAAAATCATCCATAATTCTATGAAATCCTAAACCTCCAAAAGGCGTATCATGATTAGGTGTATCAGAAGGATGCATGGCTAGTCTGACCCCTAATTCCTGAGTTAATGGTACAAGTTCTCTATACGCTTTTTGAAATCGACTCCACCAGAAATCTAATTCTTCTTTTGAAGGCGAATTGAAATTCTTTTTATTTAGTCCTAAACTTTCTCCTCGAGCTATTGCGCCTCCTCTTTGAATAGCTCTGTAATCTTTTGTCTTATTTTGAAATGTGTCGCCTTCAAACCTTTGTCGCACTAAATTTATTCCAGCCTCAGCAAACACTTTAACAGAATTCAAAGAGTTCTCTAACTCCTTGGCACTGCCTTCCTCATTTTTCATGAATTCATGTGTAATGTTTGGTAAAGTTACCCTATTAATATCCATTCCCCAAGAGCGAATCCTTTTTTTTTGCTTTAATAACTCATCTAAATCCGGAACTCCTTCTTCCCTCACTCCAGGAAATGATGAACCATTTCCAAAATCTATACAATCTACACCCAATTGGCAAAGCTGTTGAAGGTCTTTTTCTTCTAAATGGAATTTATTTGTTGTTACAGAAATTTTCATTATTAATGGTCACCTCTTTTTTTATAAGTTACTTTAAAAGTAATAGAATTCAATTTTTCTCTATTCATGATATTTTATTACACTCTTTAATCTTTATCCGACAACATAAAACTAAAATCACATCCTTGATCAGCTTGCATAACGTAATTCTGGTACATCCAAGTATACCCGCGACTTTCTTTTTTTGGCGGTTTCCAAGCTTGTCGTCGATTTTCTAATTCTTCATCACTTACTTTTAAATTTAGTTCTCTATTTTCAATATCCAATTCTATCCAATCACCATCTTGTATCAATCCAATATTGCCACCAACTGCAGCTTCCGGAGCCGCGTGTAAAACTACCGTTCCAAAAGCAGTTCCACTCATACGACAATCAGATATTCGAACCATATCACGCACACCTTGCTTCAATAGTTTATCAGGTATAGGAATCATCCCAGCTTCCGGCATTCCTGGCCCTCCTACTGGACCAGTGTTTTGCAACACAAGTACATTATTCTCATCAACGTTTAAATTTGGATTATTAAGCTTTTTTTCCATGTCTTCTGTAGAATTAAAAACAATTGCTTGACCTTTATGTTTACTTAATTTTTTATTTATGATCGCTTTCGGTTTTATGATAGAACCACTAGGAGCTAAGTTACCTTTTAATACGGCTATGCCTCCGTTTTTATGCAATGGCCGGCTCAGTGGTTTAATAATATCTCTATAAACTTCATCTACTTCTACATCTTTTATGTTTTGTGATACCGTTTTCAAAGAAGCTGTTATTTCTTCACTGTTTAAAATAGGCTCTAACTCTTTTAATACTGCCGAAATACCTCCAGCATGATATAAATCTTGCATTTGATACTTCCCAGCTGGGCGCAGATTTGCGATAAAAGGTGTATTTTTGCTGATTTCTTCAAACTTATCCAAAGTTAAGTCAATATTTAACCTCTTAGCTATCGCAGTCAAGTGAATAACAGAATTAGTTGAGCCTCCTACAGCCATTAATGTTTTCATTGCGTTTTCAAAAGCTTTTTCTGTCATAATGTCTGATGGCTTAATATTTTCCCGTACTAATTTCACAATTGATCTACCTGTTTCTCTTGCTATATGAATCCTTTCATTAAAGGTTGCAGGTACAGCAGCTCCTCCAGGAAGCATCATACCCATAGCTTCAGCACAAGATGCAATAGTACTAGCTGACCCCATTACCATACAGTGACCCGGAGTAGGCGCAAGTTGTTTATTAATCTCTTGAATTTCATTTTCTTCAACTGTACCTGCTTTATATTCCTGCCAAAAATACCGACAATCTGAACAAGCTCCTAACGTTTTCCCTTTATATTCTCCATTGTTCATGGGGCCACCAGAACATAAAATTGCTGGCTTATTTGCGCTTGCTACACCCATTAATTGTGCAGGGGCTATTTTGTCGCAGCCACTTATTAGTACTGTTCCATCTATTGGTTGTGCTGCTATCATTTCTTCTGTGTCCATGGCTAGTAAATTTCTATATAACATGGTAGTTGGACTTGTAAACATTTCTCCTAATGATATAGTAGGAAACTCTAAAGGCGTCCCCCCTTCCATTATTATTCCTTCTTTAATTGCTTTTACTATCGGTTGGACATGATTATTACATCGATTCACTTCACTAAATGTGTTAGCAATGCCAATAACTGGTTTTTCATAATCACTTTCATCATTTCCTAAATGTCTTCGAAAAGCCATTTTAATAAATTCACTAAACCCCTCATCGCCATATGAAGTATTTTTTCTTTGCATAGAATCCTTCTTTCTCAAATTGGTATGTCAAAAAATTATTATCAATAAAGTAGAAAATTAATCTTCTATTTGGATAGACACAAACTTCTCTTCTAAAAAGTCTTCTATACCTTGACGCCCTCCTTCACGACCCAATCCTGATTCTTTCATTCCGCCAAATGGGGCTTGTGCCACAGTTGGAAGGGGATCATTCACTCCTACAATTCCATAGTCTAGCGCTTCACTGACTCTAAACATCCGAGAACCATCCTTTGTATACATATAAGAAGCCAATCCGTACTGGCTACTATTTGCTTTTTCTATGGCTTCCTCTTCTGTTTTAAAAGGAAAAATTGGTGCGACAGGACCAAATGTCTCCTCATAAGAAATTTTCATTTCTTCAGTCGCATCCATCAATAAAGTTGGTTCAAAAAAGAACCCGTTCTTGAACTTACCATCATTCAATTTATTTCCTCCAGCTACTACTTCAGCTCCTTTACTTTTAGCATCTTCTACATGATTCGAGGCTTTTTCTACTGCCTGAGCATCTATTAGCGGCCCAATTTCAACTTGTTCTTCATTACCATCTCCTATCTCAAGTTTTTTGATTTTTTTAGCCAGTAATGAAGAGAAATCTTGAGCAATTGCTTCATGTACATACATTCTGTTTGCACAGACACAAGTCTGTCCTGCATTTCTAAACTTACTAGCTATCGCTCCATCAGTCGCTTTTTCTAAATCTGCATCTTCAAATACGATAAATGGTGCGTGTCCTCCCAGCTCCATAGAAATTTTCTTCATAGTATCAGCTGACTGTTTCATTAATTGCTTGCCAACTTCAGTTGAACCTGTAAAAGTTATTTTCCTCACATCTGGAGAATCCATAAGAACTTGAGTAATTTCTCTGGCAGATCCATGTAGTAAATTAACCACTCCCTTTGGTATTTCTGCTTCATGAAATGCTTTAATTACTTCTAATGCCGTTAAGGGAGTTGCTGATGCCGGCTTTAAAACCACTGTACAGCCAGCCGCTAATGCAGGAGCCACCTTTCTTGTAATCATAGCTATTGGAAAGTTCCAAGGTGTAATAGCTCCAACGACCCCTACTGGTTGACGTTTTACCATTAAACGCTTGTTTTGCGCAGATGCCGGGATTGTTTCTCCATAAATCCTTCTTCCTTCTTCTGCATACCATTCTAAATAATCAATCGCTAAATCTATCTCTCCTTTTGATTCTTTTAATGGCTTTCCCATTTCACTTGTAATAACTTCAGAAATTTCAGTTGTTCTTTCCCGTAAAATTGACGCTACTCTATTTAAGTATTCATAACGTTCTTTAGCTGTTCGCTTGGACCAGTCTTGAATATTCTTCTTTGCAGCTTTAATAGCACTAGTTGTTTCAAGTTGCCCACTTTTAGACACAGCATCAATTACTTCACCAGTACTTGGGTTAATCACATCAAGTTTTTCCTCAGTTGAAATCCATTCGCCATTTATATAAAGCATATAATCATTCCTCTCATTATATTATTACTCTTTGTTTGCTGATAATATCTCCGGATTTATAGCAATCTCAATTATAGTTGGCTTATCATTATTCATAGCTTCACTTAATGCATATAAAAATTGTTCATTATTATCTACTTTTATGCCATAACCCCCAAAATTTCTAGCTAATTCTGCAAAATTTGGATTAGTTAAATTTGTTCCGATTACTCGTTCTGGAAATTTATTTTCTTGATGCGCACGGATTGTTCCATATTTGTTGTTGTTCATAACCAGACTTATAATTGGAATATTATATCTAACAGCTGTTTCGAACTCTTGCACCGTCATCATAAATCCTCCATCTCCCGAAATAGATACAACTTTTTTATCCGGTTCTGCTATTTTTGCTCCAATAGCAGATGGCATTCCATATCCCATAGCACCAGAAGTAGGTCCTAAATATATTTCATCTTTCCCATAACGGTAATAACGAGAAATCCAAGAAAAAAAGTTTCCTGCATCGCTAGTAATAATCGCATTATCAGGAAGATGGGTCTGTAAATCTAGAATAATGTTTTTCAAGTCAGCAAATCCATCTTTTTTATCTTTAACTTCTTGAGGGGTGGAAAACTCAGTATATTGGCTGTTCGCCTCTTCAAGTAACTTAATCCTATCACTTTGTTCATCTGAAATAGTCTCTTCATTTAAATCGTTTAAGAATTCATTAACATCAGAAACGATAGATAAATAAGGTTTATACACTTTCCCTATGGAATTTGAAGAAATATCGACATGAATTAACTTACTTTGATTATGTATTAAAGTATAATCATCAGTAGTCATTTGTGAGAATTTTGTACCTAGAGCTAAAATGAAGTCACTTTTCTGAATATATTCTAGTAAACCTTTCCGTGCTCCTAATCCTAGAGCCCCAATATAATTTGAATGGGTGTTAGGGAAAGCATGAAATCTTCTAAAAGCTGTTGATACAGGGATGTTTAACTTCTCAGAAAGTCGGATAAGGTTTGGAGTAGCTTTAGATAATATAACACCTCCACCTGCAATTATTACTGGACGTTTTGCTTGTTTTAACTCCTCTGCTACACGCTTTACGGAATTTTTGTTAGGTCTATTCGGTTCCACTCTAATGGGACCATAGATACTATCTGACACAATTTCATCTTGCATATCTTCAGGAAGAGATACCACAACAGGCCCCGGCCTACCTGACCGAGCAACGTGAAAGGCACGATGTAATAACTCAGGAATACGCTTTGCATCATTGATTTCTACAGCCCATTTACACAAATGACTAAAAAATGAAGAAAACTTCACTTCCTGAAAAGCTTCTCTATCTTTGAATTTTTTTTCTACTTGACCGATAAGTGCAACAACTGGTGTGGAATCTTGAAAAGCAGTATGTAATCCAACTGATAAATTTGTGGCTCCGGGTCCTCTGGTAGCAGTACATACTCCAACTTCTCCTGTCGTTTTAGCATAGGCTTCTGCCATAAAGGAGGCTCCGCCCTCTTGGCGTGCCGAAATAAATCGTAAAGTAGGATCTTCATATATGGCATCTAAAACATTTAAATAGCTTTCGCCTGGTACGCCAAAAATATTTTTTACTCCTTCTTTTTTCATAACTTCTACTATTGCTTGTCCACCATGCTTTTCCATTCTATTTCCTCCTAATCTTTAACTCGTTTTATGATTTTTATTAGTAAATATTTACTAACAATTAAAGATTACTAGTTATTTTGTAAGCCTTTTCATAAATTGCTTTGTTTTATTGTAAGACAATAAAACAATTAAGTCAATAAAGTTTTAAAAATTCGTAAAATCATTATTTTTAGTTAAAGAATATTTATTAAACAAACGTGGTTATTATCCTGCAAACACACTTAAAATATTTTAATCTATAACTTGAAACTTTTA
>Ga0079226_10003030_pt1 | contig 12956 bp, 14 predicted proteins | sample Poulit2014_FD_76345 | JGI IMG/M metagenome (GOLD analysis project Ga0079226, IMG submission 76345) | Agricultural soil microbial communities from Georgia to study Nitrogen management - Poultry litter 2014 | ecosystem: Environmental > Terrestrial > Soil > Agricultural land | place: USA: Georgia... | reverse complement strand
TTCACCATAGCTTGTTGGTCTTTTTCTTCATTTTTAAATAGTCTATTTAGGCTGTTCTGCGAAATACTGTGTCATACAGAATTTGAAATTATCCAGTAAAAAGCGATTAGCGTCCTGCGCAATCTCAGCACTTCCAATCAAATTAAACGCATGATAGGCTCCTGAATATATTTTAAAGTAAGTTGGCACACCACTGGCTGCTAGCCGATCGATAAACGTGACCGTCTCACTATAAAATGGATCTAAATCACCAACAAAGGAAATCATTGGTGGCAACCCCGTCAAGTCTTCAGCTCGAGCTGGTGCAGCATATACCGGTATCGCATGGGTACCATACAGATCACCCAGATATAACTGCCAAGACACCTCATTAGATTTTGTATTCCAAATCGGCGCATCATTATTTAATGACGTTGCTGTTGGTCGATCATCCAGCATTGGGTAAAAAGCAATTTGAAAAGCAATCGCAATTTCACCCTTATCACGAGCATACAAACTCAACGCTGTTGTCAAACCACCACCGGCACTACCACCTGCTACGACTAATTGATCACTACGAATACCATAATCGTCTGCGTGATCACGCAGCCACTTTAACGTTGCATAACAATCTTCTAAAGCAGCCGGATATGGCCTATCCATCGAACGGTAGTAATCTGGTGTCACAATCACCGCGCCAGTTTCATTTGCTAATTGTGCAAAAGCACTCGCTTCTAATTCTGGTAATTCTAGTGCATAACCACCACCATGAATCCACAAAACACCCGGCACGTTTTCTTGTGGTACTTGTGGTGAGTAAACGCAAATTCGTAACTTCGTGCCATCAGGACGAGTAATATAATGTTGCTCATACTTTAAGTTGGTTCGATTAACACCACGCAAAGCATCCGTTGCTTTGTTGATTAACTTAATTTTATTTGGCGTCACATATGAATTAATCTTACGTATCACCTTACCAGCTCGGCGTAATTCAGGGTCTATCATTTCATCAGTAATATGCATCACTAGACCTCCTGATTATCTTGCATCATCTCAGCTTTTGCATCAGCAGCAATAATCTGACGTTCAAAAGCATCATTACGATCTTTCGCAACCTTCAAAGTGATAAACAATAATAAATTACCAATTAAACTTAACAGCAAAACACCTTTTTTCATATTTACCCCCTAAGTATGACGACTTTCGACAGATAAACAAATTATTAATGACGCTTACCGATTTTAGACGTTACCCCTTCGGCTACCATCAAATCTTCAATACGATCAACCATTGCTAAGACCTCATCATCCCCTATGCGCTGACGGGCACGGCTTAGCGTTGATGAACTAAATGGTCGTTGATAAACATACCCTGACTGGCCAACAAAATATTGCAAATAAGGGTTCTCTTTGATTTGTTCCAAAGTTTCTTCATCGGTTAATTCAAGCAACTGTTGAATCATTAGAGCACCGAACACTAATCGGAACGGCAACGGTTTGGGACCACGATTACTTGTAAAAACTAATGCATATTGTTTTTCTAAATCATGCCATGGAATTTTATCTGCGCGCACAACCCAACGATTGTCACGATCAATTGGTAAACCTGATGGCTGATTAAAATCATCAAACGACATCTGTTCATAATTCGTCACATGATACTTTCCCATACTGACATACTCCCTTACTAATAAATACTTTTATGTCTATTATTGCATATTTTCTTAGTAAGCAACCACTTTCTGATTGAATGACGGTTTAATTGCTATGAAATACTATTAGCTATTCATTCTTACGTTTGTAGTAATAATAAACAGGGACACCGATACCTACAAAGAAAAATGAAATCAGTACCATTGAGAAACTAGCAATTAAAGTGTTGATCAAAACAAACAAAGCACCACCAATGGCAATGATGGGAATTATTGGATACAAAGGCACCTGGAATAATAGCTCATTGGGCTTCACACCAGCTTTTTTATCTCGTAAACGTAAGATAAAGACACCGAAAAATGTTGCTGCATAGAACAACCAAATAACAAAGACGGCCATATCTGACAACCAATCAGCTCCTGAGATTGCAATCAGAATAGCTGCTAAGCCGGCCGTTGTCCATAACGCTGTTGCTGGCGCTTGTGCACGATTAACCTTTTTTAGATAACGGGGCAAAACACCTTCGTCAGCCATTGCATAAACCATCCGGGGAAAGGCAAGCATCTTACCATTAAGCGTGCCGGCCATAGAAATCAAAATACCAAGTGCCAATAATTTACCACCTAAATCACCAAATGCTTGACGAGCGACTGTATATGGCACCTCACTACCAAGGGAAACAATTTGGTTGGCTGGCATAGCTTGATAAATACCATAAGTTACCCCAACATAAACCAAAATAACAACTAACAGACCTCCAATAATTGCTCGAGGCAAATTACGACGTGGATTTTTTATCTCACCACCTAAGTTAGCTAATGTTGCCCAACCATCATAAGCAAATAATGTCGCTAAAATTGCTAGGCCAAAATTACCAGATGTTGTTGATGCCATATGATGAACGGTTTGACCCAAAGCATCAGCTTTTCCAAAGAAAACGCCAAAGGTAACCAAGGCAAAAATGGGAATTAATTTAATCGTCGTCGTCGTTACTTGGAAAGCACTGGCAATACGATTATCCAATGAATTCATGGCTGTAATCAGCAATAAGGTCACAATACCGATTGTTGGTGCCCATTGTGTCGGTATATTAAAAAAGTCTGCAAATAGTTCCGCAAAATAAGCCGCAACCGATGCAATAATCGCAGGGGCATAAATGGCAACTTGCGTCCAACCGGTCAGAAAGCCAACAAACTTGCCATAAAGCTTTTCCATATAAATATACATACCACCGGTTTCCGGTATTCTTGAGCCAATCTCTGATAAGGTCAACCCACCAGCCAAGGTAATCAAACCACCCACGATCCAGGCCGCTAACCCTGCTGTCGTACCGCCAGCCGTTTCTAATACTTGTCCTTGCTTAAAGAAAATTCCTGAACCTACAACCGTACCAATAACTACCGAAATACCTGTCATCACGCCCATCGAGCGCTTTAAGCCACTTTTTTCTAACGCCATCTCTATCTCCTTAAGCCAAAATAAAAAAGCCGTCCAACCCAGGTAATACACAACACAATGCATTACCCAGATTGAACGGTTTTTGTTAGCGACAAATTATTTAATCACCTCAAAACACTCAACTGCTTGGTAATACAGTTGAGTCAGAGGACGTCGAATTATTAATTTGCATATTTTTTAAATTAGTCATTAGTGATGTCCTCCTTTGATGCGATTTAATATATATTAAACTACCACAGCAATTATAGATTTGCAACTGTTTTTTAATTATATTTTCATTATCACTAATAAAAATACCTATTACATGATATATCATTTTTTATAAACCGAAGCATTAGGATGGTCATTCTGATACCATTCTTCAGCCTTTTTGGTGGCAATTGCAATAATACGTTGTTCATTATAATTTTCTTCTCTTTGGAGCGCATTCATAATTTCAATAGCTTTATTACGCACCGTTGGCTTAAGATTTTTTAATGAGTCCGGGTAATCTTCTTTTGTCCATGGCATGTTAAACATCTCCTTTGACATAATTACTGACTTGTAAAAAACAATCAGACTGAAATCGCCTAACTATTTATAGCTATATTCTAACGTACAACCATGTTCGGGTGAATTAATTTGGACTTTTGTCTCACTTGCCAAACTAAGTTAGACTATACTTATGATAAAAGAACAAGGGGGAAAATATTATGAAAGCTATTCAATTAGATAATTATGGGCCAGTTACTGGTTTAAACGAAATTGATACTGAGACACCAGCTTTACTAAAAAAGCAGGTGTTAGTTAAAAATCATGCCGTCGCTATCGATCCTTATGATGTGAAATTTATTGCCGGGAAGATGGGTACTTCAGAAGAATTACCATTAATTCCCGGTTCAAGTGTTGTGGGTGAAGTTGTTGCTATCGGTTCAGACGTCACCGACTTTAAAGTTGGTGATCGTATCGCTGCCACTCGTCACCAAAAAACCTATGCTGAATTAGTACCAGTTGGCCAATCTGCCACAACAAAAGTACCCGATGACATCGATGATGTTCATGCCGTAGCAGCGGTCATTGGTGCTGCAACTGGTTATCAAATGATTCATCGTGATTTAAACGTCCAACCTGGACAAAAAGTTCTTGTTCAAGGTGGTGCTGGCGCTGTTGGTTCAGTTGCTGTTCAGACCGCATTGAATATTGGTGCGCAAGTATATGCAACTGCTAAGCCAGCTGATTTTGACTACCTAAAGTCATTCGGAGATGTCACACCAGTCGACTATCATACCGCCTATGAAAGTGAACTATCTGATTTCGATGCTGTCTTAGATACCATTGGCGGCTCAGTCTCAATCCAATCTGCGAAAATTCTAAAAACTGGTGGTGTCCTACGTAGCATTGCTGGTCTTGATGAAAAAGTACTGTCAAACTTTGATATTGACGCTGCTAACACCTTCTCAGATGGGAAACGTCCTAATCTTGAAGCATTATTTGCCGATATGGCAGCTGGTAAAATCACGTTCCGGATTGGTCAAGTACTCCCATTTGCATTAGCTAATCTGCGTGATATTCATGAACAAGCTCGTCAGCATTCCTTACAAGGGAAAGCTGTTTTAACATTCGATACGTTTTAAAAGGACCCTCTTTCTGATACAATAATGCCATTGTTAAACGAGGGAGCGTAATGGGAAATGTTATTTACTGAGCGTGATTATTATGAAGATGTTATTAAAATGTTGCAAGACCGTGGTGTCCAATTACCTGAAATTGCTGAATTAGTCGTCAGTGGTCAAAAAGACCGTATTCCGGATTTGTCATTGGCAACAGCCATTGATTCTATACAACACGTGTTACACAAAACTGAAGTGCAGGATGCCGTCATGACTGGTTTAGCCCTAGACGATGTGGCGGAGGCTAAACAATTACCAGAACCATTACAAGAACGTATCGGTGGTGACCATGCGACTTACGGTATCGATGAACAACTGGTCATGTCTATTTTAGGCGTTTACGGCACGATTTCATGGACCAATTTTGGTTATCTAGATCGCGTGAAGCCTGGCGTCGTTGGTAAATTAAACGACGAACAACGTAACGGTGGTCGTGTAAACACCTTCATCGATGATATCGTCGCCGCAATCGCAGCAGCAGCCGAAGCTAGAATCGCACATGATTAACAAGAGAGCTGATTAATTTTCGTTTTGGAGGCCAATATAACGTTAACAGTGCCTGCTTCGCCACAGCGACTGCGTAGGCATGCAGGTGCTGTTGGCGTTATATTGACCGGACTGAAAATTAATCGCGTTTAAAAAGAGCTGATAAGCTGCTGCTTTGGAGTCCAAATAAGTAATAAATTTGGCACGCTGCCGGATCAACTGCGGAGGTGTGTGACATATTTATTGCTTATTTTTGGCGGGCTGGCAGCTTATCGTGTTTAAGGAGAGCGTGAAACCAAGCGCTTAGCATTCCGGTATAAGGCCTGTTTTGCGCCCTGGCGCTGCAAGCGGCTGGGTCAAAATTGGACTTATATAAGGAATGCTGCTTGGTTGAACGCGTTTATGTAAGAGCTGATTAATTTTCGTTTTGAAGGTCAAAAAATAAACCAAATAAAAAAACCACTTGCTATCGCAAAACTTTGCGTAACAAGTGGTTTTTTAGTGTTATTTATTAAAAATTATTCTTCTGAACCAAGACCGTACTTAGCAACCAATGCTGCCAAAGCACCACCAACTAAAGGTCCGATGAAGTAAGCAGCAACGTGAGTCAATGAAGTTGCTGAACCAAACATTGCAAAGAACACAGCAGGTCCAAATGAACGTGCAGGGTTCAATGAAGCTCCGGTTACTGAAATACCAACAATAATCAATACTGCCAATGTCAAACCAATGATCATTGGTGCAGCAACTGAAGAACCTTCAGCCTTCTTTGAAGTAACCATCAAAATAACTAGTACAAAGAAGAATGTCAAAATCAACTCGATAACAGTTGCACCGAAGAATGAAACTGGTGTTGTGTAATCAGTTTGACCAAAACCAACTTGCTTGATCATTGTCGCACTGGCACCAACACCCTTCATGATTGCCCAAACAACGGCTGAACCAGCTAGTCCACCAATTAATTGTGCAATAACATAACCAGTAAAGTCTTTCCATGAGATACGACCATTCATGGCTGCTCCCAATGAAACGGCTGGATTAAAGTGACCACCTGAGATTGGGCCAAAAGCGTAGGCACCAGCAGCCAAGGCAATACCAAAGGCCAACGCAACAGGAAGTGGGCCAGTTTGTACACCAACCAAAACAACTGCACCAGTACCAACGGCAACTAATAACATCGTTCCAAAGAACTCTGCTAAGTATTTACGTGTATTACTTTCCATAAACAATAATTGCTCCTTAAATAAATTTGACTTGTCTTCTATAACAAAATAAATAACTAACTCTAACTATATAACACTATTGTACTTAAATTCAGCTTTATTAATAAATTTTTAACTTTAACGGCCAATAATAGCCAATGCGTCTTTGTCTAAAACAAACCATGTATTCGTTGCATTAATTTTAAATTGCTTGATAAAATCAGGACCATCCGCTTTTGGTTTTGCTGAACCAACCAACTCATTATCAATCCCAAGGACTTGCAAGTCATGAAAGGCTTCATCCCAACGGACGGTGTAATAATTACCGTCCATTTTCTCATCCACAATTGATTGAAAGCCTTTTTTCAGTGCTTCTTTAATAACATCTTCTTCCGATACTGTGAAGCCACGTCCTGCCATCAGGTCAACACGATCACGCACATCTTGCATATCTTCCGGAATCTTTTGCGTGTTCATTTTTATCCTCCTTACTAATTTTGTCTACTTAATGTAAAAAAACATTGTACTAGAAACATTTTAACAGTCAGTTGCGATATAATAAACACTGAACGTCATAATTGATTATTAAGATAGAAAAAGATTGAAGGAGGTTGCTTTTCATGATTGAATCAGTAACTGCACAAGAAATGCAACGGTTTAGTCACTACACCACTGATGAAATTGGTGTCCATCCCCTAGTTTTAATGGAACGAGCAGCCATCTCCGTGATGGAAGTACTCGGTGCAGGTACTTTTGACTTATCCAATGTTCTCGTTATTGCTGGCTTAGGTAACAATGGTGGTGATGGTATTGCCATTACTCGCATGTTAGCACAAAAAGGTGTTAATGTTGACTTATTGCTATTAGGTGATGCCCATCGCGCCACTCCTAATACAGCAAAACAACTAGACATCGCCCGCAAGTACGGTGTTACCCCGCATAATCGTGTACGCGACTTTCGCCATTACACGGTTATTGTGGATGCCCTATTTGGCGCCGGACTATCAAAACCAGTCCCCGTTAAACTAGGTGAAATCATTAAACGCGTTAATGCTGCTAATATTCCGGTTGTGTCAGTTGACATTCCATCCGGGCTAAATGCAACAACAGGTACTATTTTAGGTTCTGCCATCCGCGCATCTGCTACGGTTACTTTTGCATATCCTAAACAAGGATTACTACAAAATGAAGGCCTAAAACGTGCCGGTAATATCTACGTTAAAGATATTGGCGTTTATTCCCCAGAAGAACTATCAAATTTTAAGAAAGAGAGCAGCAACCAATGAAGATTGTATTAGTTGGTGCCGGACCACGCAACTTAACCCTATTAGAACGTCTGATGGCTTATGCCAAGGAAACAACAAAGCCTGTCGATATTACTTTGTATGACAGTTTCCCAATCGGTGGCCGTGTTTGGAATCCGGATCAAAGTCCACTTTTCCTAATGAACACAGTTACTCGTCAATTAACCTTATTCCCTGATCCTTCCATACCGAACCATGCAGCAACTGCTACCTATGGTCCTAACTTTTATGAATGGGCAATTACATATGGTAAAGAATATGTACAACGTCGTCATTTTGTTAACGGTGAACACTTCCTTGATGAAATTGCACGAATCAATCCTAATCGCTTTACTTCTCGTGCCCTATTTGGTGTTTATAGTCAATGGTTTTATGAACGTCTAGGTACTCAGATTCCTGGTAATGTCATGCTGTCTTATGAACGTAAACAAGTCTTAGATATTACCCCGCAAGACGATCAATATGAAATCGTCTTAGATGATGGAACCAACTTCATGGCTGATAAAGTTGTCATGTCAACGGGGATGGTCGATAACCAGTTATCAGAAGAGCAACAAGCATTTACTGATGCTGCTGATGCCCATGAAAACATGCTATATATTGGACCAACTCATCCCGCAGAAGCTAATTTAGATGATATTCCTGCGCGTCAAAAAGTTGTCCTTCGTGGTCTAGGTCTAAGTTTTTTTGATTACCTAGCAAAATTGACAATTGGCCGTGGTGGTCGTTTTGCCCGTGATAACAATGGTGTGCTTTATTATCTACCATCAGGTAAAGAACCTCATATCATTGCTGGTTCTCGTCGCGGTTTGCCCTTGCATGCGCGTGGTATTAACCAAAAGACAACTGAAAGTTACCAACCACTGTTCTTTACGAACAAAAAACTTGATCAACTAGCTGCCGAAAATGATGGTCAACTATCATATGATGACTTTTTCAAATTGTTGAAAAAAGAATTAGAATATAAGCACTATCGTAATACAATCAATGATTTTGGAATCACTTGGCCATTCAATGCCGATCACTTTATGACTGCACTCGCTGAAAGTGATGATTTGAATAAGACTGCCCGTCAATATGGTGTTGCCGAAGAATATATCATGGACTGGCAACGTATCTTAAACCCGGTTGCCGACATTCCTGAAGAAGTCGAATATAGTGACTTCATGATGAACTACTTAACTTGGGATATTAACGATGCATACAAAGGAAATAACGATGCGCCTTATGCTGGTGCTTTTGATATGTTACGTGATATTCGCTCAGTCATTCGCCACTACTTGGATGCTGGCTATCTAAACGCTGATGAATATGAAAAGTTTTTGCGCCACTTTAATCCACTGAACACTTTGATTTCTGTTGGTCCACCGATTTTACGTATTGAGCAGATGCGTGCCCTGATTGAAACCGGCTTGTTAACAATTGCTAGCCCTGGTCTCAGCGCAACCATCCAAGACAATCACTTTGTGGCTCGCGATAACCGTAACAACGAGTGGACTGTTGATAATCTGGTTGAAGCACACCTATCAGCACCTTCGTTGTCACATACCATCAACCCATTGATGAGCAATTTACGTGAAAAAGGAATTCTAAGTGAAGCAACCTACACGAAATCTGATGGCACCACTTACTCTGCTGGTGGTACACGCATGAATAAACAGACGATGACGGCAATTGATCAACAAGATCAAGAAGTCCCTGGCTTATTCATTTGGGGTGTCCCAACAGAAGGCTGGTCATGGTTTACAACGTTCTCACCACGTCCAGGAATTACTGATAAAAACCTGAGCGATGCTGAAAACATTGCCCAAACAATTTTTGAATAAAGCAAAAAAATAGGTTGAGACATAAATTATGTCTCAACCTATTTTTACTTAGAATTTATTGTACAACACCTTGATCTTGGTGCTTTAAATTATATACAAATGCCAAAATCATGCAAACAACCGCAACAATAAAAATATTACGTAATCCCATATGATAAATATTATGCATCACTGGCACAATTTTATTTGGCAATTCATCAACCGTATGCGGATTGATCATTTTATTAAACATCCCCACTGTTAAGTTTTTATCTGGATGTTGCGCAATACCGTTTTGTAAGGACTGATTCATAACAATTCCAAAAATTGAAATGGAAATACTTTGTGCCAAACTACGAATCAATGTATTAAACGAAGTAGCCATACCAATGTGTTCAAGTGATACAACACTTTGTGAAATAATCGTTGAGCCAGTTACAGTAATTCCAAAACCAGTTCCCAAAAATACACCAATCAGTAAAAATATAACAAATGGTGTATTGGTTGGTAAGAACGCTAAGACCGTTCCGCTAACCACCAAAAGTCCCATACTGATCATCAAAATCTTTTGTGGTCTTAATCGTGATAACATCTTACCCGCAATAAATGAACCAACAATCCAAAAAATAGAACTAGGCGTTGTTGCGAAGCCTGCAAAAGTTGCTGGTAATCCTAAAATTCCTTGCGTCCATGATGGCACGTAAACTTCATAAGCAATTAAGAAGATTGCCATCATCCCCACTGCAAAATTCTGAATAACAAACGTTTTATTTTTAAATAAGTCCAACAAAATAATCGGATCTGCTGCACGCTTTTCTCGTTTAATAAACAACAACAAACCAACTACTGCAACGATTGCAACAACTACAATCATCAGCCAGTTAATGTGTGCCTTATTAAGTAATTCAACGCCATACAGGATTCCTGAAATCGTCATTGATAGCCAAACGATACCCCAAATATCCAAATGACCTTCAGTAGCACGTTTATCTTCCTTCAAAAACATTAAAGTCAAAATCATTGATAATAAGCCAAACGGCAAATTAATAAAAAATACCCAACGCCAAGTAAAATTATCAACAATCAAGCCACCCAGTAATGGGGCAACCACAGAAGCAATTCCCCACGCTGAATTATTGATACCCATAATCTGCGCACGTTTTTCAGGCGGATAAATATCAGCAATAATTGTATTAGAAATTGGCAAAATAGCTCCTGCACCAATTCCTTGAATGGCACGCCAAATAATTAATTGTGGCATACTAGCCGAAAATCCACTTAATACCGAACCCGTTAAAAATATAATTAACCCAGCAATAAATACTGGCTTACGACCAATATTATCAGCTAATTTCCCATAGATTGGTGTAGTCAACGTACTCGTCAATAAGAAAATTGAGAATACCCAATTCATTATTGAAATACCCTCTAGGTCACCGACAATGGTAGGCATTGCTGTTGACACAATTGTCCCTTCGACCGCACTTAAAAAAGTCGCGATGAATAAGGCCAATGTCACCATACCTTTATTCGTTTTTTCCTTTTCCAAAACTACTACTCCTATTTCCTATAAATTCCGTGAACAATCAATCATAGCACATGCTAGACAATAACTACAAGCAACATCCAATTAACTTAAAGCTTGCAGAATGCCTAAATTAGGTTTATCCTAACATTAAGTTAAAGTTAACTAGGAGGATATCTTATGCTTGATGTTTACAAAGACGAACCCAGACGAGCTATTTTTGTGATTGATTCCAAAAGTTTCTATGCCAGTGTCGAATGCGTTGACCGCGGTAAAAATCCATTACAAACAATGCTTATCGTGATGAGTCAGCAAGAAAATACAAATGGCGGTCTGGTGCTTGCTGCCTCACCAATGGCTAAAAAAATACTGGGTATCAGTAACGTTATGCGGCAACGAGATGTGCCCTATCATCCTGATTTATTAATTGCTGAACCCCGAATGAATTATTATATCGAAAAAAATCAACAAATTAATGATATCTATCGTGAATTTGTAGCTGACGAAGATTTGCACATTTATTCAATTTATGAATCTATTCTAGATATTACCGATAGTTATCAATATATAATTTCAAAATTTGGTAATGGTCATGATTTAACGCGCCAGCAAATCGCCCGTATCATTCAAAAAGAAATCAAGAAAAGAACTGGTATTTATACCTCCGTTGGCATTGGTGATAATCCAGCAATGGCTAAAATGGCGCTTGATCTAACTGCTAAACACGCTCCTAGTCTAATTGGTGAATGGCATTATGAAACAATTCCAAAATTTCTATGGCCGATTGAAACCCTACCTGATGTCTGGCATATTGGCACACGTACAGCTAAAAAACTCAACCGTTTGGGCATATTTTCAATGAAAGACTTAGCTTTGCATAACCCATACCACTTAATTGAAAAGTTTGGAGTTATCGGTGGTGAACTTTATGCACTCACTTGGGGGATTGATCGCAGCGTCGTTAGACAAAAGTATCATGCAAAAAGTCGTGCACTAAGCAACAGCCAAGTCCTACCACGAGATTATGATAATCCCACTGAAATTGCCGTAATCATTAGGGAAATTGGCGAACAAATTGCCAGTCGACTACGAGCCAAACATTTAGTTACTAATCAAATCTCGCTTGGCTTAGGAGTAGGCTATCATAACCCGACTGATAGCCAAGGCTTTCATGTGCAAATGACGCTTCCCTCAACAAACTCAAATGCCCAAATTACACAAGCACTTCGCCAACTATTTACCACTCACTATCATGGTGAAGTCATTCGACATATCGCTGTTAGTGCTGGTAATTTAGAAGCTGCGGGTGAAGAACAACTGGACCTTTTTGTGCCACCAGCTACTATGCAACAACATCATCAGTTAGATGAAACAATCGATATGATCCGCCAAAAATTTGGTATTGATGCAATTTTTAAAAGTTCTAGTTTGGCTGGAGGTACAATGCTTGATCGCGTTGGCCTGGTCGGGGGACACAATGGTGGTAATGCTTATGGCTATAAATAACGAAGAAATCGATAACGTCACCCTCAAACAAGCCAGTCATTTTTTTAAGCATGACTATCATGATCGCGGGATGATTAAGTGGCAAGGTTATTATTTATCTGATCATACTGAGCACGTGAATAAAATTGCCCATGAAGTGAAACATGCCAATCAGCGCGTCCGCAAACCCGAAATGGCTCCCGAATTAATTGCCAAAATTTTATTTGAAGCATATGCCAAACAAGACACAGTAACCATTCAATTAAACACGCAATCAGAACAAGGTATTATTCCACCTATGATAACTGGCGTAGTCAAAGGCTATACTGATGAAGCCATCGTTATCGGTACACAATTTGTTCCGCAGACTAATTTATGGTGGGTCAGTAAAACCCCGTAAGTTTTGGAAAT
>Ga0079226_10003028_pt1 | contig 12961 bp, 10 predicted proteins | sample Poulit2014_FD_76345 | JGI IMG/M metagenome (GOLD analysis project Ga0079226, IMG submission 76345) | Agricultural soil microbial communities from Georgia to study Nitrogen management - Poultry litter 2014 | ecosystem: Environmental > Terrestrial > Soil > Agricultural land | place: USA: Georgia... | reverse complement strand
CTCTGATAAATTTGAACTAATCTATCATACTATGAAAGGACCTAAATTTGGTCGAAAAGTGTTCAATCTTATTGAGCAATAACTGACTACTTTAGTTTAGCAGTTACACGAAGTCTATTTATAAGTCACTTAATACCGTCTTAATACAAGTATATGATATTCTTAAAGAAATAATTAACTTAAAGGAGAGAAAAGTAGATGCTGGATATTTTAGAGTTTAAAACTATATTAGAAAGTATGTTGAAGTTGGAAGTTAGCGAAAACTCTGAGACTCTAGAAGTGGAGTTTAATGGTGAAATATTTAAATTAACTAAAGATTACTTTGACGATTTAATTAAGATACTTGATTCTAAGAACACAGATGAAGAAACCTTGCTCTATGACAAACATTATTTGGAAGTTTTAACTAGGGGTGAAAATTTATTTATTCCTAGGATACCACATAATGAAGTGATCAAAAAAGAGGATTTAACGAATGGTATTACATACGAATATAAATCATGCTCAGACGAATATCTTATATTTATTATAAATAAAATACATGAAGCTGGATTATCAAGAGAATATTATAGGAGATTTAGAAGACCACCTAGAATTCTAAGAGAGCGAATTGGTGGAGACCATCTTTTAGATTTAATTCGAATTATGTTCCCGCGAATCGACACAGTAAGGGTTTCTTCAACAAAAGTTAAATCTAAAGTTGAGTTAGAAAGGTTATGTAACTCCTTTTTGTTTCAAATGAGTTATAATTTGAATTATACAATTGTGGAACTAAGATTCTTAGAAGAATTTTTTAGATCTAATAGATTGTTAAGATTGAAAAGGGCAAACTTAGAAGAGATGGAACCCCCTAAGAGAAAATATATCTCAGACTTAATTTATCATTATCAAATGGCTTTATCCGCGGAGAGCCCTATGTTACAGTTTCTTTCATTTTATCATATAATAGAATACTTTTTTGAAAGGATTTATAATGAAGAAATGGTGAATATAGTAGAAAGAGAAATCACAAGCCCTCACTTCTCACCAAAAAGAGATAACGACATAAAAAAACTTATAAAACTTATTTCAAAAAAGATAAAGGAAAGAGGGGACAGTTACTCTTTTAATGAACAAGAAGCATTAATGTTAACTCTCTATAGATACATAAAATTAGATGACTTAAAGGATAAGTTAGATGAATATGATGAAAAACTTATAGATTACTATAAAAGCACTGAAGTTCAGTTTTCAAAAGGGAATATGGTAGATTTAAATCAAGATGACTTAAAAGTTTTCAATAAATTAGCTTATAGAATCTACAAAACAAGAAATGCAATAGTTCATAGTAAAGATGGAGAAAAAGCTAAATTTACTCCATTTACAGATGATAAATATTTAATCAATGAAATACCTTTATTGCGCTTTATTGCGGAGGACGTAATTATGGGGACCTCAGAGCTTATTTGAGTATTTTAAGATAGTCGAAAAGATTAACACATTATTCACAATTTTTCCCAACCATACAAGCATACACGGAGTTCCTACTTTGTTGCTGGGTCAACTTCCTATATGCTTGTATTTGCCTATATGTCGTCGCATGTTTGCTTAAACTCATTTAAATCGTTGATTACTCTTAAACCATTAAATTTAATACCAGCAGTCTTAGGGGCTCGTTTTAAAATCATTTATGACACGTGCTTCTTACGTGTATCACTCGAATCCACAATCGCATAACACGTGAACGTAGTGGGGGGTAGACCCCTCCTGATCAATACTCAAAAAAATCATGTGGACGACAGAATGCACCAATACTATTAAAAACAAAATTTAGTCTTTAAAAATTCAATATAAAAACATGAAAGATCTCGTTTAGAAATATAAATAATTATTTAAAATCAATTTACTTATCTTATACCAATAACTATATCACTCTAAAAAACAGAAATCAGGAGCATCATTGCTTACTTTTTTTATTATTAAAAATAAAGATCGAAAGCATAAGTATTAATTTTGCTATATTAGCGAATAAGATACCTAAACAAAATCCGAACAATCCGTAAAGATTATAAAATAAAATAGCAAATGATATGTAAAGAATAAGATTTACGGATGCTATCAATATTTGCCAATTAATATTATAAAATTTAAGAATAAAAGGGTTAAGTACCGAACTTATAACACTTATAATTGCTGTTGCCGTAGTAATATATATTAATTCTAAAGAGTCTCCCGCCCACTTTGGATATAGAAATGTAATTAAAGGATGACTGGCAATAACTATTACAAAATATCCGAAGCTACCAATAATAAATAAAACGCCAATAATATGCAAGAACCGGCTAGTTTTAAATTTATTCATTTTACTTAAATAACTCAACATTACACTATTTATAGGCGTAATAATTACTGAAAACACTCTCCCGAAGATTGACGCTGTATAATAAACTGAAACAGCTCGAGCCCCTACTAGAGGAAATAGTAATAATTTATCAGCATGAGACAGTGCAGTCTTTAAAAAGCCTGAACAGAATAAAATGAAACTCTTATAAGTAGTTCTTTTAAAGAATGGTGTAACCTTTAATGGCTCTTTATGAAGTTTCGTATTTTTAATAATATATATTAGACTCGATCCAAGACCAACTATATATATTGATTCCCAGTAGTTTGTTAAATAAAAAATAAAAGTGCCTATTAAGTAACCGATAGCTAAGAAAATATTATTTATTAGAATCCCTTTAAAGTTTAGTATTAATCTAAAGGTAACAATTAAATACTCCTTTAACAGGCTTAAGGAAGAGATTGTAATCATTAGAATCATATTTATAATTGAAAATGCCTCGTAATAGTAATTGATAGCTATAATCATTAAAATAGAGCTAATTAAAATACTTATTAATAGTAGGATATTAAAATCTCCGGAAAAACCATCTCTATCATACTCATCGTCTGTTAATAATCTAATATTATTTAGGACATTTCCAAAAGGTAAGCTAACTATTGTAAAGAGACTAATTAACGTAATCACACTTCCATACCGCTGGTCACCTAATGTGGAAGCAACAATTGGCAAAGTAACAAATTGGAGTATTATGAGCGGAAATGTGGTAGCAATTATGTTTAAAATAGAATCATATATAAATTTTTTTTTTGCCATTAAAAAACCTCTTCTGTTTTCTTTTTCTCTTATACTGAAAAATTTTCAACAATAGGATTGGAACGATCTTTGTAAGTGAAAAGTAATATAGTAGAACTTTACATTAGTATCAGAATTTATTCTTTTGTAAAGTTTGTTTAGTTCCAAATCATCAATTCCACTTCAGCCTAGAGATAAAGCTCAACGATAAAATTATTAATCCAGACCAAAATAAAAAGGCAATCGAATTATAAATAGCACCTCTTGCAACTAGAATATACATTAATGACATAGGAGCTAATAGAGAGATTGTAACACTGGGTCTTGAATATATAAGTATCTTATCAAGTGTTTTGAAAACAAAAAACCATAAAAACGCAACCGAAAAACCAAGAAAACCAAAATTTCCATACGCATCTCCATAAAAAATGGGATGATAGGTTCCCCCTTGATTTGCTCTTGATGGATATAGTGCATTGTACATATCAAATGCAAAATCATTTGGTTTAAATTCAAATAAGCTAGAAGGAAATGGTAATAGTAACAATCTCTTATATGTATTGCCTTCATTAAAATTGTTAAAATTATTTCGATTCTCTAAAAATAAATAGAATCCATTCCTTAAATTAAATTCTCCACCGCCTTCGGCTATACTTTCTACTGTCTCTTGTGTAACTTCAATAATTGTATCAAATTCTATGTTTTCAACACTTCCAATATAACGAAATTGTTGTAAGAAAAAGACTGAAAAAATAATAGTAATGCCAATTAATAGTACCCTTGAAATGGTTCTTATGTTAAAACGACTTTTATATAAAAAGTAAATGAAAAAAGGTCCGATTACAGGAATTATATTTGATCTTGATTTAACTAAAATGATAAAGATGAATGTGACTACTAAACTAATCAAAAAAAGTTTTTTCCTTTTCAAATAAAAAAATGAAAACACACAACCAACAGATGCTAAAAATAAATAGTTCCCGGCCATTGAATATAATGGTTTAACATTCCTCATATCAGTCCAAGTGGAACCTAGTATTTTTCCATTTACCTGATATAAACCATAGCTCCATATGACCAAGCTTAAGACTAATAATACCAATTGATAGCTATAAAAACGTTTATTCACTTCTTTTTTCTCAAACATATTTAAAGTATTTTGGTTATTAATTGTAATCATGTTATAAATAGAAGTCATAATTATAAATAACATGTTGAAAGTAAATACAAATAAACTTGCTTGATTTAAGATGGACTCACTGTAAAGACTACTATCACTTCTTATTACCTCTAGGGTGTGTGGTAAATCAAAAAAAATAAGAAGGGAAATCCAAAATAAAATTGATAAGGATTTTTCACGAATTGAATTATATACTAACATTATAAATGTTAAATTCATTAAAACTAATAGTATAATAGACATATTTCCACCACTCACGTTTGACGCTCATCATATTTCCGACTGTTATATTTAGTAACCGTATAATAGCATACAATGCCTTAAATAATATAGTTACTTGCAAAATTACGCTTTAATTTCACTTAGTATTCCATTCTTAAATATGATAAAAGTTTAGTTTAAAAATTTGGCTCTAATTAGTACAAGCATATGCCCGGAAATTAGCTTGGGTCAATAAAACACTAGTTTATCCATAACTTAAATATAGTAAAACAAAAGAAGAAGATTAGGTAATAAGCTGAAAAATGAAAAAACCTCGTATAATGCCATTCCGTTTTAAAGTCCTATCTAAAAAATCAAGCATTACTTTCTATTAGACTTAAACTTCAGCATTTGTGTATAAGTTGCAAGAAAGAGTTGTAATTAAGTTTGTGTCATTAATATGAGAAAACATTTATTGCCTCTATCAATTTTATGTTCATATTCTATAGCAATATAATATAAAAAGTTTTGTTCTGTCCATAGGCTGGATCTCTCCTTAGTCTAAATTATAACTGACTAATTATATCAACAATTCTCTTACTGGCAAATCCATCTCCATAAGGATTACTAGCTTGACTCATCTTTTCATATTCATCTCTATCTTCTAATAATAACTTAAAGCTTTCATATATTGTTTTTTCGTTTGTTCCTACTAATTTGAGTGTTCCAGCTTTTATCCCTTCTGGACGCTCAGTTGTGTCTCGCATAACTAATACTGGCTTACCTAAACTAGGTGCTTCCTCTTGAATACCACCACTATCTGTAAGAATTAGATATGACTGTGCTAAAAAATTATGAAAATCTATAACTTCTAATGGTTCAATTATCCTAATTCGGTCATCGTCACCAAATATTTCTTTTGCTGCTTCTCTTACAGCCGGATTCATGTGAATTGGATAAATCACTTTTATATCTGAGTGTTCTTTTACAATTCTTTTGATAGCTTTAAACATATTTTTCATTGGCCTACCCAGATTTTCTCTTCTGTGAGCAGTAATCAAAATTAACTTACTACCTTCTGCCCAATCGAGCTGCTCATGAGAATAATCATCACAAACAGTTGTTTTAAGCGCATCAATTGCCGTATTACCTGTTACAAAAATATTCGATTGGTTTTTTCCCTCGTTTAACAAGTTTTTCTTAGACATTTCAGTTGGCGCAAAATTATATTTTGCCACAATTCCAACTGCTTGTCGATTAAACTCTTCCGGATAAGGCGATTTTATGTTATAAGTTCTTAATCCCGCTTCTACATGTCCCACTGGAATTTGTAAATAGAAACAAGCTAAGGAAGTTATAAACGTTGTTGAAGTATCACCATGGACTAAGACAACATCTGGCTTCACTTTTTCTAAGACAGCTTTCATTTTGTCTAAAATTTTTATAGTTACATCAAATAATGTTTGTCTTTCTTTCATAATAGATAAGTTATAATCTGGCTCAACGTCAAATGCTTGAAGAACTTGATTTAACATTTCTTTATGTTGGCCTGTAACGCAAACAAAAGCATCTATTTCTTTTCTTTTTTTAAGCTCTTTAACTAAAGGACACATCTTAATCGCTTCTGGTCTTGTCCCAAATACAACCATCACTTTTTTATGCATTTAAAAAATCTCCTTACTCTATAGTTTGTATGTTCCTTTAAAACTGCAAATATTTTTAGTGTCAAGTATAAGTTTATTCTTTATAAGTTCGATGTGTTCTTGAATATGATTATGTTCAACCATTATAACAAGTATCTCAATCTCGTTTAGAAAGTCTTCAAAATTCATAAATTGGTGATCTACGATTCTTTCTTTCATATATGGGTCATATACCTTGACTCCAAACGCCAAATGCTCATCCATTCTTTCTAATAATTGCAGTGTTGGACTTTCTCTTGTGTCATCGACATTTGCTTTATAAGATAACCCATATAAACCAACTTTTGAAACATCCTTAATATCATGTTCTCTCATAATATCTCTAATACGTCCAAGTACATGGGTTGGCATTGAATCATTAGTTTTTCTAGCCGTTAAAATAAGATTTGTTAAATCAGGATAATCACCAACTAAAAACCAAGGATCAACAGATATACAATGTCCCCCTACACCTGGTCCTGGTTGAAGGATATTTACTCTTGGATGTTTATTTGCAATTCTAATAATCTCATAGACATCCATATTGTCAGAGTAACAAATCTTCGTTAACTCATTTGCAAATGCAATATTAATGTCTCTATATGTGTTTTCTACCACTTTAGACATTTCTGCTGATCTTATATCGGTAACAATAATTTCTTTTTTACAAAAGTTTTCATATAATCCTTTAACTTTTTCACCTATTTCTTGATTGTCAGCACCTATTGTTCGGGAGTTATGCTCTAATTCATAGACCATGTTGCCTGGGATAATTCTTTCTGGTGCATGTATTAAATGTACATCTTTTCCTATAATAAAACCCCTGTTTTCTATCTCTGGACGTATATATCTATCTATCGTCCCTGGTGAAACAGTTGATTCAACAATTAATATTGCCTCACTTTCGCATACATCTAAAACACTATGTATTGCTGAAATAATATACTTTGGATGCAGTTTTTTACTTTCTTTAAAGTAAGGAGTCGGCACTGCTATAATATAGGTATCTGTCTTTTGGTATTCTGTTGAAAATTCAATCCCGTTTGCTACAGCTTCATCAAATAAATTTCTGAGACCTTTTTCTTCAAAACTCAATTCCCTTTGATTTAGTGATTCTATTAAATCAGAATTATAATCAGTTCCAACAATTTTTAAACCATTCTTCGCAAACATAAGAGCTGTTGGTAAACCAATGTAACCTAGTCCAATAACATTAATAATAGACATAATAGTTTCTCCTCCCGAATATAAAATTATTCTATTGCCATATATTTGTGTATATTTCCTGTACTTTCTTTTTCATATTTTCCCACGAATAATAACTATAAGCCTTTTTAGAATTTATGTTGAATTCCTCGAGCACATATTTATTTTCATTCAAATATTTGATTATATCAGTGAAACTTTCTTCGTTATAATTTATAGAAAAACCAATTTTTTCTGTTTCTACAATCGAATCAATCCCAGTGTCTTTAGCCACAATTATAGGTAACCCAAGCATCATAGCTTCATACACCTTATTAGGAGCAGAGTATTTATGGTTTGGAACAGTCGGATCATAAATTGCAAACATTACATCACATGTAGAATACAAATTTAAAGCTTCTTCATAACTAACCCGACCATAAAAATGAATGTTAGCATACTTAGACGCTGCTTCCTTAACAGCTTTTTCAATTCGACCATATCCCGCAAGTTTTAAGGTAAATTCTGGATTTTCTCTCGCAAACTTTAGTACTTTATCGATAAAACGTTTATCAGATAATCCACCCACATATCCCAATGTTAATGAACCATTACTATTATTTTTAGTTCCTATTAAATTATTTGTATTTTTGGCTACTTTATATTCTTCTACAGGAGAATTATGAATTACATAGAGTGCTTTTGGGGAGCTGCCTTTAATTTGATACTTTCTATCATCTGTACAAATTATTGTAGCATCAGCCTGTGAAATCAAATAATATTCTAGTTTCTTAACGTATTTTTTTATTTTTAATGGAATACCTTGCCTGCTATCTATATAAAAATCTGCAATGTGATATATAAACTTTTTCTTTGTTAATTTAGAATAAATTAAAGCTGGGAGACCAGCATCTAAATCGAATGCATGAATAACATCTACCTTATCTTTATTTTGTAATAACCATATCAGTGTAAAAAGCTGATATTGAATAAGCTGATATAAGTTTTTTAAACCTCTTCCGAATTCTGTCTCAATTTGCATTTCATAATTAGGTATTGATTGACCTTTATACTCAATAGATTTATTGATATATCTTTTTTTTTGACCATTGATAAATCTACTTCTAGAAATTATCACAGGTTTAATGCCTATATCGACTAAAGCATCTGTTATTCTTAATATCCCTGCATTGGATTTAGCTTCAGCATTCCTTAAAATACCTACTTTCATATTTAACATCCCTTAATAAAGTCGTTGATAATTAGTTTAGGAGTATTTACTCCTGCTGAATCAGCAAACATTCTGTTGAAATTTGCTTAATTCCATAACTCCTATATTTTATTACTTTTAACATCGACAGTTTCAATTACTTCCACTAGTTTTTTAGTTAACCTCACAAAATCGAAATTTTCAGCTCCCGATTTAGCATTATTACCCATAGAGCCATAAACTTCTTTCTGCATATTTTTTATCTCTAATATTGCTTTAGAAAGTTCTGCTGGAGTATCTTTCTCTAATTCAATTCCACAATTATATTTATCAATTATTGAGTACCCCATTTTAACAGTTGATATAATTGGTTTTCCCGATGCCATATATTCGAATAATTTATTTGAACTATTACCTCTGCTCCAATTATATTGCGTTTGAGAATAGTTAAGTATATTTACAGAAGACTTACTTAATATATAAGGTATGATTTTTTTATTAACAAAACCTTTGATTTTCACGTTTGACAAGCCTTCATTTATTACCCTGTTTTCTAATCCTTTTCTTTCATTACCGTCACCATAAATCAAAAATTGGATATCCTTATGTTCTTTTAAAATTGATGCAGCATCTAAGATGTTTGCTACATTATTTACCGGTCTGATTGCTCCCACATAAACCACATTAAACTTCCCAACTGATAAGTCTGAATCTTCAACAGTATTTTGAACTATAGATTTATTAAACTCTTCAATGTCTAAACCATTATTAATATAATAGGCTTTGCTTAAATCTACATCTCCACCCTGATCAGTATCCCAGTTTTTCTCTTTAATGTAATCCGTATCTCCTTCTTTAGTAAATATGAGAGCATCCGCATTTTTGTAAATCCAATGTTCTCCCTTGACAAGGGCTTTCCCAAACAAGCTGTTTTCCTTAGCTTTATTAAAGGCAAATATTGCTTCAGGCCACAGATCTCTTATTTCACAAATACAGGGAACGCCTAATTTTTTCGCAATTCTAATACCTGCAACCATTGTAAGAGGATGTACACTGGAAGCAATAATAACATCAGGTTCTCCATACTTTTTAGCATAGTTTTTTGCAACCGAAAAAAGGTTAAGAAAGAACAAACTCATATTCTTCACCCTATCTATGCCATTACCAAGAGATTTAGTGGTCTTTACAAATACGAAAGGAATATCACTTAATATATCTCTAGAATACTTTTGATGTTGTACATCAATGACGTCGTCTGTGTTATGCCTAATGTTTGCACAAAATATTGTTGGATCATAACCATTTTTGGATAAATTTTTAGCAAACCAATAATGCCTACCACCTTTATTAAAGTACATATTCGTAGCATAATGGTTAAATATCCATACTTTTTTCTTTCTCATTTTTAATATACTTCTCCTCTATTTTTACGCTTATCTATTGGATTTCAATTATAATTATATGTTTTGTTTATTAATTTATATTTCTAATTTTCTTAGCAGGAACACCTGCATATACACTTTCTTTCTCTACATCTTTCAAGACAACAGCACCAGCACCTATAGTAGAGCCTTTTCCTACTTCTTGCAGTCCAGTAACAATGGTAGAATTCATACCTAGAAAAACTTTATCTTCAATCTTTATTGACGCACCTATTCCACTAAGCGTAGACACTAAACATGCTTTTCCAATTGTTGAATGGTGGGCAATTACAACACCTGGACTAATTATACAATAATCATCGATTTTTACTTTAGTCCATATATTTACATTGGCTTGAATATATACTCCCTTACCTATTTGGGCACTCGAACTAATGATCGCTGATGGATGTATTAAACTAGGTGTCTCGCCACCGCTTAGATTAATTTTATTCATTAAATCATATCTAACTTGATTGTCACCAATAGCCACTATGAATTTTTTTCCCTTAATCTCATGTTTATTTAGATTAGAAAACTTATCTACTACCTTGATCCCCATTACTGTATGTGGCCTTTTATATTTATCATCATAGAATGCCTTCACTCTATATCCTAATAATTCGGCAAACTCTAACATAACTTCACCATAAGTCCCTGCACCAACAATGTATATATCTCTCTGCATTAAAATCGTTCCAATCCTCTAATTGTATTTCTTCAATTCCCTGTCCCCTTAAATTTCTCCATCGTTACAGTATCACTTTTATTTACTCCCTCTTTTTTAAATACTTTTAAGAAGGTCAGAAGCATTAATTTAAGATCCAGTATAAAAGATACATTGTCAACGTAGTACACATCTAAATTAAACCTATCCTCCCAAGTAATTTCATTTCTTCCACTAACTTGAGCTAACCCTGATAGTCCAGGTCTAACCTCATGTCTCCGTCTTTGATATGTGTTATAGCGTGGTAAATATTCAATTAATAGTGGTCTAGGCCCAATAAATGACATCTCACCCTTTAAAATATTTAAAAGCTCTGGCAATTCGTCCAAACTACTGCTTCTCAATAGTTTTCCGAATTTAGTATGTCGTTGTTCATTAGGTAAGAGCTCACCTTCTTCATTTTTATCATTCGTCATCGTTCTAAACTTATACATGGTGAATATATTCCCATTTAAGCCTGGTCTTTTTTGTATAAAGATTACAGGACCACCAAGCTTTATTCTTACTAGTAGACCAATAATAGCGAAAACGGGTATCAATATTATAATAGCTAGTAAAGACAGTATAAAATCCAATGACCTTTTAACAAACCTTCTATAAATACCTCTTTTAGATTTCTTTACCAACTTAAAACAACCCCTTAATTATTTCACAAACTCTCGTTAAATCCTCGCCCGTCATCTTTGTATCGCTTGGCAAGCAAACACCTTTCTCAAACAACTTCTCCGATACACCTTCACCAATAAAATCGTATTCTTCAAAGAATGGCTGCATATGCATCGGTTTCCACACAGGTCTAGATTCAATATTTTCTTTTTCAAGAGCTGAGATAATATCTATTGGTTTAATTTTTCCATTCAAAGTGATTGAGCTTAACCAATAATTAGGATTATTCCAATCATTATCAGGCATAAACTCAACACCAACAAGTTCAGCTAACTCTCTCTTATAAAATTCATAAATGTATTTTTTCTTCTCAACACGTTTATCTAATATTTTAAGCTGCCCTCTACCTATTCCAGCAACTACATTACTCATTCGATAATTAAACCCCAACTCACTATGTTGATAATGTCTTGCCTTATCCCTTGCCTGTGTAGCCCAAAATCTAGCTTTTTCTACCTTTTCTTCATTAGCTGAGACTAACATACCTCCACCAGAAGTAGTGATGATTTTATTACCATTAAAAGAAAAAACACCATAATCACCAATTGTTCCCGTATGTTTACCTTTATAATAAGCACCCAAAGATTCTGCGGCATCTTCGATTAAAATAACATTATGTTTTTTACATATTTCTACTATTTTGTCCATGTCCGCTGATAAACCATACAGATGAACAACTATTACAGCTTTTACACGAGGGTATTTTTTAAAAGCTTCTTCAAGTGCTTTAGGACACATATTCCACGTTATTTCATCACTGTCTATAAAAACTGGTGTAGCGTTTTGATAGATGATAGGATTTGCTGATGCAGAAAATGTTAAAGATGGACAGAAAACAATGTCTCCTTTTTCCACACCAGCCGCTTTAAGGGCTAAGTGTATTGCTGCTGTACCCGAAGACAACGCTGCTGCATATTTTGATCCAACTTTCTCAGCAAATTCCTTTTCAAATTCATTTACATTATCACCAAGAGGAGCTATCCAATTTTTTTCAAAAGCATCTTTTATATATTCCATTTCATAGCCTTCTTCACTCATATGTGGAGAAGATAAATATATTTTTTCTGACATGTCTATTCTCCCTTTGATTATGTCACTCTATGTTTAGTAGTTTAAAGTTAAATCAACACAAAAATGAGCCTTAACTTCCCTTAACCGCCTTCAACGTTTCTTCCGTAAATACAATCTTCATTAAAGCATCTTTCATCTCAATTGAGTCATACTGATCAAACTGCTCAATCAACCCATTCACCACATCAAAATCCACATCCATAGTCCGCCCAACATAAATCTTCTCATAAACTTCATCCGGATGAACTTCTTCTTTATTTAACAATTCCTCATACATCTTCTCACCAGGACGAATACCTGAGTATTCAATTCCTATTTCTTCAACGGTAGAGCCTGATAGATTAATAAGATTTTTAGCCAAATCAGCAATTTTCACAGGTTCACCCATATCCAAGACGAAGATTTCTCCACCATGTGCTAGGGTACTCGCTTGAATAACAAGTCTTGATGCTTCTGGAATGGTCATGAAATATCTTGTCATGTCTGGATGGGTCACGGTAACT
>Ga0079226_10003027_pt1 | contig 12965 bp, 10 predicted proteins | sample Poulit2014_FD_76345 | JGI IMG/M metagenome (GOLD analysis project Ga0079226, IMG submission 76345) | Agricultural soil microbial communities from Georgia to study Nitrogen management - Poultry litter 2014 | ecosystem: Environmental > Terrestrial > Soil > Agricultural land | place: USA: Georgia... | reverse complement strand
GGTCAGTGCGCGCTCGATCCCGGCAAGAATACTCAGGAGCAACAATGGCGTACTGGTCCATTCTGGCAGGTTTATCGGTGAGGTAAACGGCTCCATGAAGTTTGCCGCGAGGCCCGTTTGAGACACCACTTCGATGATCTGCAGCACACCGATAGGCAACAAAATCAGCAAGATCAGCGCGGCAAGGATGCCTATTACTCGGCTCAATACGGGCCTGCGCTGGGCAAATTTGGCTCGCAGCCCTTCGGCGCTTGCACCATCTGGTTTCAGCACCTGCTCTTCGCCCGTTGGCGCCACAAAGTGCATGCGCTTGAGCCCGTAGAACGTCGTAGCCACGTCGATCTCACCGCCTTCAACAGGGATCGATGCCGGGAGTTTGGCACGTGCATGATGCTTGCCGTTGAGGTACACATCGGCGTTGTCGTCCCAGTCGAAAAAGTTCACACTCACAGCATAGGTTCGTGGCTGGCCATCTTGCGTGTTCATGGGTGCATAGAACAAGGTACGCTCCAGCATCTGCCACCACCGAAACGGCTTCAACTGGTGCCCATCACCGGGTTGGATTTTCTTTTTCCTATTGTGCATGACGGCCCCAAACCAACACGTTTCTTAACTCAAGCTGGCATCTCATGCCGCCCTGTTTACTGACCTGAACACTCAGGCGAATACAAATTTCATTGTATATTCGTGCCACCCCACCAACGATAACCAGCCGGCAGTTACGACATGCGCCAGCCACAACGACGACCCCCGCATCTTGTGTTGAGGCACATTCCAGAAGGACCAATTTCCGAAATTTGTGACACCGTCTTTCTGGCAAGTTCAAGCATGACAACCTGCACCTAGCATCAATCAAAAGACTCCGGCAAGTGGCTTTGTCACACAACGATTATGTAGCAGGTATCGATATGGCCTGAGACGTGATGCGTTAAATCAACTTAATATTCCGAGTGCCTATCAGTTTTCCGCTGCGTGGCGAAGACGAAACAAGACGCTATAGCTAAGGTATAGCCTTGGTACCTACTTCAGTGAAGACTGTTTAGTGCGTTCCTGAATTCTGATCAAATTACAAATTACAGAAATTGTGGGTGTAGGCGTCCCATTACTTTTACCAAGCCGCTCAATCGCCCCTCCGATCGTTTCAATCTCCGTAGGTCGCCCGTTCTCAATGTCTAGTAACATTGATGTTTTGTGATCGGCGTGGTTCCGCTGTGCATGTGCTACGTTCTCACGAATGCGCGCTTCGTCAATGGCAATATCGCTCTCCCGCACAACTCTCAGAGATTCATTCAATATCCCGGTTGCTAAACTACGGGCTTCAGGAACGTCATAAACGGCGCCTACAGTTAAGCCGGTGACTCCGCTAACCATGTTAAAAACCGCATTGAAGATAACCTTCTCCCAAATCGGGATCATCACATTTGGATCAAAGGTAGCGTTCAACCCACTCTTGTCCAGAATGCTGGCAACCTGTTGTGCTCGAGCTTGAGCATCGTCCGTAAGCCCACCCAAAACCACGTGACCAGTGGGTTCCGAGTAGATGACGCCGTCCTCGGCACGATCAGACGGAAAATCCGTCATACCAATGATGGTTTGGGCGCCACCAAAGACTTCAGCAAGAGGCGTTTCATTACCGAGACCATTTTGCAGCGAAATTCCGACGGTCTGATCAGTGATGAGATGTGTTATTGACTCCACGGCACTTCTTGTGTGGGGGCCTTTCGTAAAGATCAGAACTAAGTCAAACACCTCACCACAGTCCTCGGCTTTCATCGCCTTCGCGAGCACGTGAAATTCGGCGTTTCCCATACGAACCTGAATACCATTCTGGGTTATCCCGTCACAGACATCTTCTGAGGAATCAATCAATGTGACAGTTTGTCCCCCGGCAACGAGGTGCGCGCCAAATAGTTGCCCCATTGCCCCAGCACCGACTACAGCAATCCTCATTTGTGTGTCCTTTCCAGAGAATTGTTTTTGGTTCAAGCAATGGCGTCCAGTTTGTATTCCATTGCAGACCCCCGAGATTTTTCTTGCTTCAGCCTTAGACACCTCTTATACCCTGCCGAAAATTCCCGTAGCGTTTAGAAGCAGTTCGATATGAAGAGCAGAGAGAGCCATTGTCAGCTTGAGCTTTAGAAGCGTTACAAGTCTTCGACGTTCTGCATTGTTTGGATTGCCCACTGCACGAACCAAGCACTCGCAGCCGATGCCGTTTTGTTAGCCGTATGTGCTCTGACAACCGAAGTGAAGGGCCCACTTGGTAGTGGCCAGGATTCTACTTCCCAACCCCGAGACCAGTGAGAAACAACTGCTTTTGGCGCAAATGCGATCAAATCTGACGTTGAAACAATCGCTGGAATTGATGCGAAGGCGGGCAAATATATTGATCCTTCGGCTGGTGGCGGCATAAAGGACTCAACTAAACTATGTCCTGTAGTGTTTCGTGCAACAACGCGTGGGATATTAACAAGTTCGTCGAATGACGGCGCCGCTGCTCCAAAACGACCGCGTCGTACGACACAACAATAAATATCGGGCCGGATTACCGTTGTTCGCAACCGACCCGAGAGCAAAGTTGAAGCTACAGCAATATCGATCTTGCCACTCTCTAGATCATTTGACGCCGTAGAAGCATCGAGATTCACAATATCCAGTTTACTTTTGGGCGCAATCTTCGACAGTTCAGACACCAAAGTTGGCAAAAATATGATCTGCCCAACGTCCGTTAAAGCCATTCGAAAGGTTTCAACTGATGTTGATGGCTGAAACTCAACGAGTTGCCCAATCGCGGCTTCAGCAGCAGCTGGTAAGTGTCCAATCTCATTATAGAGTTGTATCGCACCACGCGTTGGCGATATTGTCCTTCCGGACCTAGCGAAAAGTTCGTCTCCGGTTAAACGCCGCATTCTATTCAAAGACTGGGTCACAGACGGCTGAGACAACTGCAGTTGTTTAGCGGCAGCAGTAACAGAGCCCGTTTCATAAACAGCTACGAAGACACGGATTAAGTTCAGGTCCAATGCCATCTCCTCAGTCATCCGTCCCAGAATAAGAATGCCTGCCTGACAACGATCACTCCCGAGCCATCGTAAGCAAAGACTGTGGTCCCGTTTTCAGGCAATAGCCCGTCGGAACCACAGTCTACTTAGAACTTTGGAGTAGTAACTAGTCACCGTAGGTAGCCAGGTTCGCTACTCACCTACTTATTCCAGAGTAGAAATGACGCGCCGATACGTGTCACGTTCCTCAGTTATTAGAATGGATACGGGGCAATCTCCGGACGCATTGTGAGCCATTGTGTCTCAGTGAACGCCTCGATATTGGCTGTGTAGCCTCCGAACCGCGAACCGTTACCTGAGTCGCCCACTCCACCAAACGGCGCAGTAGACTCGTCCGCAACGGTCTGTTCATTGATATGGACTTTCCCAGATTGCACCATATCCGCAAGCTTCATCGATTCGCCAACGTCCCCAAGAATAGAGACCGCAAGACCATACTCACTTGCGTTTACCAAGTCGGCTGCTTCTTCAACAGTTGAGAATGACATGACGGGGGCTACAGGACCAAAAATTTCTTCTTTCCACGCAGGGTTGTTTTGGTCTACTCCCGTAATGAGGGTCGGCTGGTAAAAGAGCCCGTCGAATGTTCCTCCAGCTTCGACAGTCCCCCCTGCATCCTGCGCAGCCCGAACAATGCGATCGATGTTGTCTCGTTGTTTGTCATCGATAATCGGTCCAAGCGCTACCTGGTCTGCCCAAGGATCTCCGAGAGGCAAATTTTCAGCTTTTTCTTTTAGCGCAGCTATGTACTCATCTCGAATGGATTCGTGAACTAAATGACGACCTGCCGTCATACACACCTGCCCTTGGTGCATGTAGGATCCGAAGGCCCCAGCAGAGGCTGCTGCTTCGATATCAGCACCAGGCAAAACAATTACTGCATTATTCCCGCCGAGTTCCAGATGGACTCGCTTGAGGTTCCGCCCGCAGGCCTCCCCTACGTTCCTTCCAGCTGGTGTAGACCCTGTAAAGGAAACGACGCGTACCTCTGGCGCCTCGGTCAGCGCGACACCGGCTTCAACGTCCCCAGGAAGGACCTGCAGAACTCCAGCTGGGAGACCAGCTTCTTCAAAAGCACGCATAATCATGTATCCACCGGAGATAGGTGTCCGAGGATCAGGTTTCAGGATCACACTATTACCTAGAGCAAGTGCTGGTGCTACTGAACGGATCGAGAGAATCAATGGGAAGTTGAATGGGGAGATAACACCGACTACGCCCGCAGGTAATCGTCGGGCGAATGACCAGTGGTCTTCGTCAGACGCCAGAACATCACCTTGTACGTGATGCGGCAACGCTGCGGCGTCAAAGCATTCGTTAGCAGCAACGTGTGTTTCCAAACCAGCCTTTGGCCCAATGGCGCCGGTTTCACGCTGCACCCATTCGGCTAGATCTTCAGCATTGTTCGCAAAAAAATCGCCGGCTTTTCGCATAATCGCCGCTCGTTCTACTGGCTTCTTTTGTGCCCACAGCTTCTGCGCTTTTGCAGAAGTCTTTGCAGCCGCGAAGACATCCTCTCCTGAGGCCTTCGAGACCGTTCCGAGCACTCTTCCTGTTGCTGGCTCGAGCACTTCGGCCGTACCGCCACTTCCAGTGGTCCATTTGTCAGTGAATAACTTGCCGTCCCATGCCTCTTGCTGCATAGCGGCGCTGGATATTACTTGAGCATTTTTCTCAGACACGAAAATCTCCTAATGTCTATAGGTTGGTAAAATAGGTGATTACTACAAGGCTCCCGAGCTGAAGCGTTGACCACTATGGATCAAGAAATCGCCGTTCAGCCCAGCTAGCGCTAGTAGTTGGATTGTTATTTGATCGCTGCGATCGCGTCGACCTCAAACCGAAGTCCGTGTGCGATCCCAACTTGGACGGTCGTACGAGCAGGTCTGGGTTCAGAAAATATCTTCATATATATGTCGTTGAGTGCATCACGAGCAGTGATATCGCTTAAATAACAAGTTATTTTTAGGATGCTCTCCTTCGTAGTTCCCGAGGCTTCCAATACCTGCTCGAGTGATGCAAAAGCTCTAGCAACCTCATCTGCAAAGGATTCGGGGGGACCCGCTTCTCCCACCTGCAAACCTACTTGCCCTGATACGAACACTAAATTTTCGTATCGCACAGCATGACTTATTGGTGGAACTTCCGGTACTTCGTTGCTATTAATATGTTCTATCTGCGATGACAATTTCAGCTCCCTTTATGTGGCGCTCATACCTAGCCAATTGTTATGTCAAAGGCGTCATATCTTTTACCTGTTAGTTTTTAACTCTGAGTTCAAACGGCTCTCACTGAACCAAGGATGGCAACCAAAGCACGATGTCAGGGAATACGAAGAACCCGACGAGAAGTAAAATCTCTAAGACTACAAACGGCCAAACACCCTTGAACACTTCAATTGATGGAATTTTGGCAGTCCCCGCGACAACGAAGACATTTATCCCAACAGGGGGTGTCACCATGCCGATCTCTATCAATTTGATAATCATGACTCCGAGCCAAATCCCGTCGAAACCCATGTCCATGGCGACTGGATAGATCAGGGGGACCGTAATAACAAGAATTGAAATCGATTCCAAGGCCATACCGAGAGGAATCAAGAACAATAAGAGTAGGGCAATGATTGCCCAGTCAGGGATGTCGAGTGATGTGACCGTGTCACTGATAGCTTGCGGAACTCGAGCGACCACAAAAAACGTTGAGAGAATAGACGACCCAACAATGACTGCAAACACCATAGTGGTCGTCTTCGCAGTTTCTTTAAGCGCACCCACAAACTGATGGGTGATTTCTCGTAGCCCGTTTCTCCGGTATTCAAGAACAAGAATCAACAAGGCAGCCAATGCACCGATCGCGGCGGACTCTGTCGGTGTGAACAACCCCGAGTAAATTCCGCCCATAATAATGGCAAATATTACTGCGAGACGAAAAAGACCACGATATGGCAAGCGTGCAGATTCTTGACGTATTTGGCTATTTTCGACTTCTCCATCAAGCTTATTAGCTAAGCCGGCACCATTAGAAGAAACCTTCGCGTACTTGCGAGTCCGAATAAGGATATAGGTGGCGTAGATAACCGCAGACAAAACGCCAGGAACGATTCCCGCTGCAAGCATCTGTGCAATGGAAACGTTAGTAAGGATTGCGTAAAGCACAAGGAACAGACTCGGAGGGATCATCGCCCCCAATGTTCCTGCTACGGCAACGAGAGCACCGGCTAAGCTAGCGGGATATCCTGCTTTCCGCATTTCATCGACCGAGAGACGCGACATAGTGGCAGCCGTCCCGATGCTTGAACCAGAGACTGCGGCAAAACCCGCACACGCAGCTACAGTAGCAATACCAATTCCACCGGGAATCTTCCTAAAAGCACGACGTGCAATCGTAAATACTTGTTCAGCAACCTTAGCTCTTACCGCAAAAACTCCCAAGAGAATGAACATCGGGATGATAGTAAGAGAAAAAGTTGACGTTTCTTCATAGGAAGCCGTCGCAAGAGTATTTGTCACAAAGTCTTCGTCACGGAGTACGAATAGACCAATAGCACCAGATATTGCAAGTGCCAACCAGACCGGCATTTTAAGTAAGAGTAGTGCGACTAGGACGCAAGCAACTAGTAAAACAGCGAGACCGGAGCTCATAGTTTCTTCTCCGTTTCGTCAACCTCAGGGTCCGTTTTTTGCAGCCCCGTTGGTTCCAATTCGTTGTCCGTAGGTTGGGATGACGGGTCTTCTCCCAACAGTGGTTCATTTCTGAACGATAGATATGTATTGGCTAGAGCAACAATCAGGAAGGCCACAAATCCGATAACGATCAGCCAGCGAGCTGGCCATACTGGCCAAACCACGAGCCCCAAAGTGACCTCGCTCATCTCAGTACTTTGCATAGCTCGATCGACCGTAGCCGTGATAAACCAAACCACCATGCCCGACCCCAATAACCACATCAGACCTGAAAGGAACCGACTGACTCCAGTAGAGAGCTTAGAAGTAAGGAGGTCAACTGAAACATGTGCATTGGTCGTACCCGCGTAGGAGATCCCCAGGAAAACTGTAGCAACGAGTGCCATTTCACTGAGTTCTAATAGACCTGGAATCGGTTCACCAGTGACGCTCCGCGCCACGACGTCAGTCGAAATGGCAACCATCATGACAATGGTAGAGAGAGACGATAGCGCGCCGAGAGGCACTGCCATCTTTTCCACAGAAGAACGAAGAATACCTTCAAAAGCCTTGGATTTAGCGGCCATGAATCTCACTCAATTCCCCGGCTGGAGTACCACTGAAGGACACTCCAGCCGGCACAGAATGATTTACAAAATACCTAATTGCCTAGCCCCGTTCAGCACAGGCAAGTGATGGGTCCGCTTCCATATCGCCACTGTGTTCATCCAGTTTTGACTTGTAAGCCTCCAAGTAACCTGCAGCGTCAGTCAGACCATCGCTCTCGGCCCCTTCGACCCAGCGTTCCTCAAGGTCCGCTTCGATGGACTCTTCCCAGCGTCGCGACTCTTCTTCTTCCCACTGATTTAATTCGCCAATTGTGTCAAGCAACAAGTCGCATTGTTCTGTAGTAACCTCGTTGAAGATACGGTGGGCATGTTCCGCGTTGTATTCTTCCGTGACTTCGTCAACTACGGTTCGAATATCATCAGGCAGATCGCTATAAACGTCACTATTCATCCACATACCTATAGTGGTGTACGTGCCGATGCCGGGGTCAGTCCATTCAGGCAAGATATCTTTCAATTGATACGCTACGGTACCGTCCAGCGGGAACCCTGCTGCGTCTGCAAGTCCACGCTCAATGCCTTCATACGTCTCTGGCGCGGTAAGCACCACACTATTCGCACCGGCAGCGTCTACAGCTTCTTGTGCATACTGCCCTGCCATGCGAAGGCGAAGCCCATCTAACTGATCTACTGAGCTAAGTTCAGTTTCTCCACCAAGTAACAATCGTCCGGGGGGAATGTGAGCTATCGGATGGAGGTTATTGTCCTCCCACAGTGCAGCAGCACCTTCATGTTCCGTACTTAGCTCATGAATCGCCTTGGCTACTGGCTCACTTCCCGGACTCAGGAACGGAATACTCGAAATTGATGCCATAGGGAAAAGCTGAGTCGAGTAGTCGGTCAGTGTCTGACCGATATCGGCTCTACCATCACGAACACATTCCGGAATTTCTGAGGCACTGCACAAGGAATCTGCCGCATCAATATTGAAAGTCACTCGACCATCAGTACGTTCTTCTATTTCTGTGTACCACCAATCAGCCATTTCCTCGCTAAGACTGTCTGGCGTTGCCCACGAGGCCACATTCAGCTCGATGTTGTCTTCGCTCCCAGAACCTTCAGTGTCGCTAGAACAACCTGCGAGAACGAGAGCTAAACTGCCCAAAACTGCGGCACTTTTCAACGCATTTTTCGAATGCTTGACTTCAGTCACTTTATGCTTCCCTTCAAGGTGAGTTTGAGTAGATGCTTTTTACACACAGCACATGGGTGGCGGCGTGTAATATGCGGGAGTTCAGAGCGGAGAATGATCCATCCGCAACGGTTTTCCGAGTTAGATCACTTGTACGTCGATCAGCACAGGCCCCTTAGCATCAAGCGCTTCGATGTAGGCCGCTTCAAATTCCTCGGCGGATGTCACCCGCGAAGCTTTGACACCATACCCTTCAGCAATTGAGACTATGTCGATGCCGCCGACTTTTAGACCTGGGACATTCTCAGCACCCATCCTCTCTGAGAACCCGGCAAGGGCCCCATAGCCGGAATTATTTACAATGACGAAAATCGTTCGCGTCTGACGCTGGGCTGCTGTGTACAGTGCAGAAATTCCGAAATGAGCTGCACCATCCCCCACCGTGGCTACTATTGTGGCGTCACGGTCTCCAAGCGCCATGCCTACGGCAGCCGGTAGACCAAATCCTAAACCGCCCGAGGCAGGGAAGTTGTACATCCCGGGCCGGTCAATAGCGATGCGCTCTAAGTAGTCCAGATCTAATGTTGTAGTTTCGTTCACATATGAAATCGTCTCGTTAACGTTCTTATTCAAGACATCAAGAACCTCACTTCCCGTCATGCCTTCTTCAGAACGCTCGGGGGTCGGTAATGCCCTGGATCCTCGTTCTCCGCGACGAATACCGCGATCCTCAACTGCAGTAGCAAGCCCCTTAACAACTGACCCGACGTCCCCGATGTAGGAATGCCCGAACGGGGCGCGAGTAGCTTCTCGGGGATCTTGAGTTACCTGAAGTACCTCTGTGCCATCAACCAGATAATTGCTGGGTTCCCAACGGTGGTAGCGAAATACGGGTGCCCCCAAAACAAGTACAGTGTCAAAACCTTCAAGTCGGTCACGAACTGATCTAATACCGGGAACAATAACTCCCTCAAAATTCGGGTGTGTCGTGGGGAACGAACACCTGGATGGTGATGGCGCGATGAGGACCGACGCGTCGAGTCTTTCCGCAACCTCAACCACAGCGTCAAACACGGAAGAATCGTGCGTGGCTGCTGCATCCAGCTGAGGCCCTACAACTAGCGCGATTTTTCCGGCCTTAGCCACCCGAGTTGTCAACTCTTCGACGACAGTTCCGTGAACGTTCTGTTCCTCAGTAATCGAGCGTTCGCTCAATAGATGATCATCGTCCAGAGCCGGTTTTTCCCAATCATCCAAGGGGACTGAGATATAAACAGGGCCTGCCGGTTTTGTGGTTGTCTCCAAAATAGCCTGAGAAAGTGTACGTGGCACGTCCTCTGGCGCTAGCGGTTCGTGCGAGTACTTAACCAGTGGCTGCGGCAAGGTAGCAGCATCAGTATTCCCCAGAAACGCCTCTTGCCCCACCGTTCTGCGAACCTGCTGTCCCGCAAGTATCACCATTGGTATATGACCATAATGGGCGTTCGTCAAAGCACCCATAGCGTTTCCAGACCCAGAAGCGGCATGTAGATTTACAAGCGCTGGCTGTCCTGTGACTCGAGCATAACCCTCGGCCATCCCGACGACGACCTGCTCGTGGAGCCCTAGAACAAAATCAAACTCTTCGCTAAGCCCTGCCAAGAACGGGATCTCATTTGACCCGGGATTACCGAAGATAGTGGTCAGTTCGTTGCGTCGAAAGAGCTCAAGAGTCGCCTCAAGAACTGTTTGTCCAGGCATCTTTTCCTCCAGTGAATATTTTCTCTCGAATCGAGAGGTTGTCCTTTTCCAATCACCACAAAAATACATGACGCAAATCACTAAAATCTAATAATTTGTTTTAGCGTGTACCATAAGCTCAGCCTATTGATTCTTTGGAGGTGTAAGCTCAAAGTTGTTTTTGCGGATGCAGGCCAAGCCTTGTCTGCGGTACGAAAGTTAATAAACCCACCTAGGAAAAGACTCTCTTGTGGCCCTCAACGAGCTGCTACCGCAAGGCACTTGACTACCCCAAGGTCTCTAGCAAGTTCAAGAGACGATACTGAGCGAACGCCAAGAACGTATCTGACGTGCTGTTATAACGCCCCAACTGAAGACTCAGCACAAACCAGCCTAGAACCGGTCGCTGTATGGAACGAGACAAAAACAAGACGGTCGTTGCAATGCCTCAGAACTGAGAAACTGCAACGACCGCGATTTACCGCAAAGACAAGAGCTCGGCTCAAAACTAACTACTGAGCGCTGTGTGACATTTCTTGCTCAGGTTCCGCTACAGAACCATGCTTCTTTTTACGAACGAATCTAACAATCGTTGGAACCACTACCATTAGCCCAGCAATTGCCAGAATAACCAGAGCAATCGGACGGTCGAGGAACATGGCTAAGGAGTTGTCTCCAATCATTACGCTTCGTCGCAATTGTGTTTCGATCATTCCTCCGAGAACAAGACCTAGAACAAGAGGTGCCACAGGATACCCCTGGTTCTTCATCAAGATTCCAAACAAAGCAAAACTCAGCGCTAGGAAGACGTCGAATATTCGTCCCGAGATGGAGTAGACAGCCATAAGTGCTACTGCAAAGAGGACTGGATACAGATACCTATATGGCACCCGAAGTATTGAAGCAAAGACCGGAACCATCGGCAGATTCAGCACCAATAGCATTAGGTTCCCCACAAGGAAAGACCCGATCAGTCCCCAAACCAAAGCAGGCTGCTCATCGAAGAGCGTCGGGCCCGGATTTATATCGAATAGAATAAAGGCACCCAGAAGAATTGCGGTAGTAGCCGAACCTGGGATACCCATGGTCAAAGTGGGAACGAAAGCACCGTTAACCGACGCATTCGTAGCAGATTCCGGCGCTGCAACACCGCGAATTTCACCCTTGCCAAATCTGGAATTATCCTTGGTAATCTTTTTCTCCACGTCGTATGCAAAGAAGGCTGCAAGCGTTGAACCAGCACCTGGCAGGACTCCAATCAAGAAGCCAATAACACCACCACGAGCAATGGTCGGACTTGCACGACGCAGATCACGACGGCTGAGCATCATGTCTCTTAATCGAGTACGAATTGGTTTCCGAGTTTTGACAGCTCCTTGAGTAGCTAATTCAGCTAACGCGACCGCTCCTACGATCACAACCACCAGATCGACACCCGAGAATAACTCGGCACGACCAAATGTGAGACGCATTATTGACGTTTGGGAGTCCATCCCAACCATCGCAACAGCTGTTCCCAAAACCGCCATCAGAATTCCCTTTAAGGGGTTGTTCCCAACAACGCCCCCTACGACTATCAGCCCGAGTACCATAATGGCAAAGGTCTCTGGCGGACCGAAGCTCCGCGCAACCCCCGAAAAGACTGGTGCTACAAACGCCAGCGCTATTACGGAGATGATTCCAGCGCTGAATGAAGAGATCGCGGCGATAGCGAGAGCTTTACCAGCGTTCCCCATTTTAGCCATGGGGTGTCCGTCCATAACTGAAACGAGCGAAGCACCGTCACCCGGTGTATTTAGCAAAACCGCCGATATCGTCGAACCGTACTCGCTTCCGTAATAGAGCCCGGCCAGCATAATTAGCGCGGTCACAGGCTCCAAGACGAACACTAACGGCAACATTACGGCGATACCGGCAGCACCATTCAGCCCCGGCAACATGCCTATAATCGTTCCAATCAAGACGCCCAAGAAACAGAACAAGATGTTCTCGGGTTGCAGAGCAACTAATACGCCCCCGAATAAATTTTCAAGTGTTTCCATCAAAAACCTACCAAACTCTCTGGGAACCTAGCAGCAAGCATCAAGTCGAAGATCAGATACCCCAGAAGCATCATGGCCAGCGCCATAATCAAGGACTTCCAAACGGGCATCTTTTCAACGAATAGACCGCAAATAAACACAACCGCGGAAAGAGTCAAAAGAACGCCAGTAAACTGACTGAGGTAGATACCCACCAGATAAATCAAAACGATGCCAGCTGGCATCAATAATGAATTAATTACAAATCTCGACCTAGAGCGTGACTGAAAACCGGGTTCAGCATTGTCATTCTGTTTAGCCCTCAATGCTGTTAGAGTTCGCAAGTCTTTAATGGCGATTATTAGGCCACCAATAACAAGCAGAGCACCGAGCACAACAGGGGTGGTTCCTGGGCCAATAATATTCTCATCAGTCCCTAATCCATATCGCCAGGACTGCACAGCGACAGTGACTCCGATCGCGCTCAGAAATAGTGCGAAACAGACCCCCACCCATGCCTTTGCTGTCTGTTCAACAGGAAAAGTGTCAACTGATTCCCCTGCACTTTCCTCTCTGTATTCCACCTCGTATTCATTCATTGAGAGGGAATCTTTGGCAGATGATTTCATCTTTCCGGTCCTTACTCTACAAAGTCTTGGTCCGTTTGCATTTGCTCCTCAAGTTCTTCGCCAGTTAGAAACTCAGGAGCTAAGTAATTGGTGTCCAAGTACTCTTCATAG
>Ga0079226_10003026_pt1 | contig 12965 bp, 17 predicted proteins | sample Poulit2014_FD_76345 | JGI IMG/M metagenome (GOLD analysis project Ga0079226, IMG submission 76345) | Agricultural soil microbial communities from Georgia to study Nitrogen management - Poultry litter 2014 | ecosystem: Environmental > Terrestrial > Soil > Agricultural land | place: USA: Georgia... | reverse complement strand
TCTGGGTGAATAGCCCCAGTGAGGTCTTCATCGCCGTCGACGGAGTCCACCAGCTGACGACGACGAAGCTGAGCGTCGGTGAGCTCGACGACCTCATCGAGCGGATGCTGCGGATATCCGGCCGCCGTGTCGACCTCTCAAAACCAAGCTTTTGACATATATTGCCCCCGGCTCGTCGCTCATGTCGAGCCACCACACTTCTGCACGCGCACGCGCGGGGAGCGAGCGCCGGTCCCCATGTCAGACCAGCCCAGTACGATTCGGACCATGAGCGCACCCGAATTCGATTCTGCATATGCGAAGCTCGATAGAGCACGTGAGCACCAGACGACCCTCGCTGAGATCTGGAACGAGTACCTCGACATGTCCCCATTCGACTTCTCACTAATCGATGACGGCCCCAAGAGATGGGTGTTGCGAGCGACTCAATCAGAACCGCTTCCCGAACGGATGTCAGTCATTTTCGGAGAGTGGTTGTTCAATCTGCGCAGTGCACTTGATTCGCTAATCTGGGCCACGGCAGTCCATATGTCTCGGTCCGACCCTCCGCCCAAAGAGAGCGCCCTCCAGTATCCGATCTACGACACCGAGGAACAGTGGAAGAGGAACCTTTACAGGCTTAAGCCGCTCGCCGAACACCAGCGGGACATGCTGCATTCGATGCAACCGTTTAATTCTGAGATTCCTGATGCAAATTTTCTCGGCTGGATCAATCGACTAGCCAGGATCGACCGTCATCGGAGAATGACCATCGCCACCGCGAGGGTCGCTGAACTTAACCCCGTGGTGCAATTCCGCCGCGACGACCCACCCGTCCTGGAATGGGGAGAGCAGCAATTCCGAGATGGATATTGCGACCTGGTTCGATTAACAGTCCAGAACGGGGACGGCCTTATCCCAAAAGCGAATCCACGTGCCGGTATCGATCCGGAGATTGCGGAGTGGGGCGATTCGCCGTGGTGGAGTCGGAAGAGATTTTCGGAGCGCCTACAGATGATGGAGTTATTTGTACGGGCCGAGGTGGCTCTCTACGAATACGACTGCACTGGAGGCACGCGAGACTTCAATCCGACCACCGAAGAGTTCAGAAGAGAGTCAGACAGACGCAGAGCAACTGTCGAGGCTCAGCCCATTGCTCGATCAGAACGGCGAAAAGTGGCCTGGGTTGCTTCCACAAAGACCAAGGAGAGCACCAGGGCTAAGTTTCTCGGCCTGGACTTCCATCCACACGGCCCCGGAGAAGTGGAATCAGCGTGGGGCGGCGAGGGTCGTTAAACTTAGCGCGAATCGGTTAGCGAGCCACGAGGGCGTATCTGGGGTTCAGTCCTCGCTAGTCGGTCGAATACCCCACCGCTCACGATCGGGCTCCCAGCCGTCCGGCGGAAAGTGGGGGTGATCCGGTTCACCTCGACGGTTGTTCCAAATCTCCCACGCCCTCGTGAGCAGTAGCACCGGCAGCTGCCACGTACTCACGAAGTCGACTTGCGGTCGGGTTCTACCCCATGGCGCGGACCGTGTCCACGCTCGTGCGTGCGCCACTCCGGAGGCCCTGTTCCAGAATTGCAAGATTTCTTCCTCAGCATCTTCAAAGTATCCAGACATTTCGGGAGCTACAGCAACCAGCATTTCGGTTTCGGTGATGCTCGACTTCTCATTCAAACCAGCCTTGGCCAGGATCCGAGCAGCACCTTCCGCCAGCTGCGATGTCTGATACACGAGTTGGCCGAGAAGACCCCCCCGACTCGTAAGCTTCGGCTGGCCAGGCGTTGAGCATTCTCTCGGCATCTTTGGCTTCCTGGTTGCCAATCTTGGCTGCGCGGACAACACGTTCCGGCGCGCGGTCAGGGCTGAGCAAGTATATGACTCTCGATGCGCCCAGGAGAACGGTTCGGGCCAGGCTAGTCTGAGGATGCGTTACGATCCCGCCCCCGGTGACATACCTCATGTGTTCCGCAAATCCAGCATGCTCGCCCGCACTCGCAATTCCTCTCCAGGCGAGAGCCGACGGGTTTAAATGCTGTTGCGCTTCACCGTGTCGGCGATTGTGAGTAGCCAGCGGACTATTCGGGTTCACTGCCAGCGAATCCGGCATCGTGGTGAGGTGGCCGAAGTAGGCCATCGAAACCCCACAAAACTCGTCCCAGTATGCAAGCTCTGCTTGCGCTTCCGAATCAGTCACTTCCGAATTCCGGTCGTTCAAGTCCCATTCCTTCCGGGCGCGCAGATTTCAGACTACCGTCAGTCGCGGGGAGGGAAAGAAGTTCGATCGGAGATACATCGAGGGTCTCAGCCAGCCTCTCGACTGTCTTAAGCGTGAGATTGCGCTCACCCCGTTCAACTCCACCCATGTAGGTGCGATGCACCCCGAGTCGCTCGGCAAAAGCCTCTTGACTAAGACCCAGCCGTAGCCGGTGCCGTCGGAGGTTCTCCCCCACGACGCGCTGCAACTCACCTTCCACTCGACCAAGCGTCTACCGGTGCTACTTTTTGGTCTACAGACTTATAAGTAGCACAATGGTGGTATAGATGTAGTGGACTACAGAAGCGATGGAGCCGAATGACTGACCGCCCAACTGGAGACGCACCTCAGGCACGCCCGAGGCAGCGCCGAGCCTCGAAGCCGTTCTATAAGAGATGGTGGGTCTGGACGCTTGCTGCGCTGGTCGTACTCTCCGCAACCGGGCTGTTCGGCCAGCGCGAGGACTCGCCGCAAACTGTCGAGGCCAGCTCCACCGAGGAGGTGGAGCCAGTAACGGTGCCCGATCTCGTCGGTAAAGCTGGAGATGAAGCCAAAGACGCGCTCGGCGACCTCGATCTGAAAGCGGACTTTGTCGACGAGAGCGATGAGGATCGTTCGGTGGTCCTGAAATCCAACTGGAAGGTCGAGAGCACGTCCCCCAAGGCCGGTGCACAAGCCGAGCCGGGTGATGCCGTCACCCTCACTGTGTCCAAGATCGACGACGCTCAGGAGTCAGCAGAGGAAGAGACGGCTGAGAAGGCAGAGGAGGACAAGAAGGCCGACGAAGAGAAGAAGGCCAAGGACGAAAGCTCCAAAGAGAAGGAGTCGGAGTCCGAGACGAAGTCGACAGACGATGACAAATTCGACTTCGACTACTACCAAGGCGAGGTCACAGTCCAGTTCGAGATTGACGACAATTTCACTACCGGACTGGTGGCCACCGGCGCGAAACAAGACACCATCGCGGCGCTCCAGGCCGCGAAGGCGAAGTACCCCGACTACAAGAGCATCGTCGTCATGGGTAGCGGTCCGACGGTCGACAAGTACGGCAACGAGGACAACTCCTACCTGTTCAGCGTTCGATACACACGAGACACTGTCGAGAAGATCGACTTCGACAACAGCGCATTGATTGACATTTGGGACCTTAGAGACGCGGGCATGGTCAACCCGGACCTCGACAAATAGGACGGAGACTCCATGAAGCGAATCACAGCCACTGCTACCGCACTGGGATTTCTAACCCTTTCGGCGTGCACATCGGCGACGGACGACTCACACACGGAGTCACAAGTCGCGGAGGCGAGTCCGCAGGCTCACGAGACTCAAGATGCCGACGGCGATTACGTGCAGACTGAGGCCGACCCGCCTGCTACCGCATCAGGTGCACCTCCTATAAGAACGATGGCACCGGCTATTTCGACTTTGGCAAGACAGCAACTTTCCCGTCCGGGATGGAGCTGACCGTCGACTACCTCGGAGAGACGAAGTTCAGCGAGCACGGGACCGCGAGCAACTGCGCCGCAGGCGATCCGGTCGCCGTATTCAAACTGACCATTGCCAACAACACCGGCTCGACTGTCAATCCAAGCGATAGTCTCGACATCTCAGGCGTCTACTACAAAGACGGGGTTCGTGGCTCCTACGATCCGGTCCTCGTCGATGCCCCGAACGTCATTGACGACTGGCAGGGGAAGAAACTCGATAAGGGTATGTCGATTACCGAACTGCCCGACGATGAGTCGGCGACGGCATATGCTGGGATGTGCCGCCCGGACGCATCAAACGACGAAACCGCCGTTCACGGCACCTTCGCTGACGAAGAGGTCGCCACTCCGCTATGGACCGTGCCAGGAGCCGACCCCTACGACCGCCGCCGCCCGGTTTCGTAGCCATACGGGCGAGACATTCCGGCCACCGCATAGACCCGTCTCGGTGCGCTTGTCAGCCTTTTGGCCTGTGGTTGTATCCCTCCGGTCGGAGTCACGGCTCGTCGAGCCTCTCCCGAACGATGTGGGGTCGGAAGTCGGTGTTCGTCGGAGGGAGCGACGCTTCTGCCGGGGACGCTGATCCCGCCCATGAGCGCGGCGGGCCGCTGAGAGAGGTCAGCGACGATCATGCCGACAGCGACCACGAGGTCGTCGTGAGTGCCTGGAGGGTTCTGGAGCTTCACCGTCGAGGGGCCAGTTTCGACAATGCGAGCACTCATGAACTCCTCCCGAGCCTCGTCATCGTCAGGCAGGCTCAGCGAGCGGTCGCGGAGTGCGCCCCACAGCGACCGTGCGAGGCGGTTCGCGCCCGCCGATGAGAACACGAACTCCTCGGTGCGTACGCCTTGCCGTTGGAGGTTCGTCGTCAATTGCTCCGCCTGCATCCGGTCGAAGCGGAGCTTGGCTCCGTACTCACGACAGACGCGCAGCGAGGCAGCCTCGACCTCGGCGAGGTCGACCCTGCCCCCGCTGTCCGATGGTCTCCAGCTCATCACCTTGTCGATGATGAACACGCGGCCCGCTGCACGCTCCTCGGCGTGACCGACCGCGAGCGCCGTGAGGTCGCGTCGCGTACCTACGTCGAGGGCTGCAACATACTCACGGCGAAGGTCGGGAGCGAGCACCGGGTCGCCGGGACGGATGACCGCCTCGATGTCGGCAGGCGAGGTCAAAGCGTCGTCAGCCTCGGACCATTCGCAAAGGATCAGCCGTCGCCACTCCGCGGGGGTGAGGTCGTCTTTCACCTCCGCGATGTCCTCCTCATTCCACCAGGGTGAGGGGCCAGGGTGGAACGAGGTGTGCCAGGCGGGCGAAGTCCGGGCCTTCTGCCACCTCTTCGCCCCGATGCCAGTCGGCGACCCCGCCGTCGTGATGATGATGAGCCGAGACCCTGGCACCTTCGGCACCGCCGAGGTGATGGCTGACCACAGTGTTCGATGGTTCGGCGTGTTCGGCCAGACTGCCAGCTCGTCAACGATCTGGAGCCATGGCCGCTTGCCGAATGCTGAGGCCCCGTCGAAAGTCTCGACGGTCAGGGTGGCACCTGTCGCGGTGTTCTCGACCGTCCTGCCGAGGACCCTCGCCCTCGACCGGAGTCCGGCGCGGTCGACGAAGCCGCTCAGCGCCTCCATGGTCAGCTCGGCCTGATCCGCGTCTGAGGCGTAGACCAGTGAGGTCGAGTTCGCGGGGGCCTCGGTGAGGAGTAGCGACAAAGTAATACCGGCGATGTCGGTCGTCTTGGACATGCCGCGTCCTCGTAGGAGGAAATGTCGCCGAGGCCCCTCGGAGTCGAGCACAGCGCGAGCATCGGCCAGTTGAAACGGGTGCGCCATTTCGCCCCACCTCGCGCCGTTCTCCAGGGGAAGAGCAGCGAGGAGGTCGAGCGCGGCGGTGGTCGGTGTCATGCTCATCGGTCGTCCTCCTCGGGATCGGTGTGGGGCCGGAGGCCGGAGAGGGTGCCATCGGCCTTCACCCGGTGGAGTGCCGCGATCACGGGGTCGGGTCCAGCGTCGAGCACCGCCCGTCCCTGCGCGACGAGCGCGTCGAGGTCGACAGCAGTGCTAGTGCCCTCACGGACAGCTTTCGCCCTGAGCAAGGACAGCTCTGCCTCAGATCGAGGGTCCAGCCCGAGGCGGTCACGGGCAGCGGTAGCGTTCTTCTCGAACCAGCGGAGCATGTTCACCAGCGACGTGCGCGGCTGTCCGTCATCGTCAATGATGCCGATCTCGTCCAGGTGACGACGCAGGAGCGCAGCTCGGGCCTCGGCATCCGCCCATGCTGCCAGGGCCTCGGGATACTTCCTCAAGTCCGGTCGGTCGTCGACGATGCCAGCCACCAAAGCGGCGGAGACTGCCGAGTAGACCCTCGGCGATCTGTACCCGCTCTGAAGACTCACGACGTTGTTCTCGGAGAATTCCGGGTGCTTCGGTGAGCCGCGTCCTGCGCCCTTCGAGGGGCGATACGACGACGGCCATTGGTCAGGTGGAAGCTCGGCGACCTCGGCGGCGGTCAGGCCCTTCTTCATCTTCTTGCTCATCGCCCGACCCTTCCAGTTTCGAACTTCACCCGCAGGTCGGCGAGGGCGATATGTGCCCATGGGGTCGGGTTCGGTTCGATGTTCATCACGCCCCAGGCTGGAGGATCGAGGCGCACGTTCTCGATGCCGAGCTTGCGCGAGATGCCTGCCGCCTCAAGCACGAGGTGCGCCATCACTGACTGCCCATAGGCCCCGTACGCCTCGGCGGCATCGGCGCACGTCCGGCACACCGACACGCGGCGGTGTGCGGTCGAGGTGCCGCCGAGCGAGGCTGGTGAGACCCGCGCCTCGGTCCACGCCGACGATGCCCGCGAGGGGACGACCTCGACCGAGGCGACCCCGCAGAGGTAGCACCCGCCACCAGTTGGCGCTGGGGTCGGTTGGGGCCGCTCGGTCAGAGCGCGGAGGAACGCGGCCACCGCTTGCCGCGCGCGAGCACGTCCCTCCTCGGGCACGTGAGACCACGGCAGGGCCGCGCCGGTGCTCGGGTGGGCCTCAGCCTCAGCGACGGGAGCGAACCTGCTCTCCCACACCAGGCCGAGAGCCTCGGGTGTGAGGTAGCGAATTGCCAGACGTACCCGTCGGACTGAGGTCAGCTTGAGGTCGTGCTCGGCCACGGCGGCGACGGCGAGCGCTCGCTCGACGGCGGTGTTCGCTATCACGTCGGAGACGAGACAACCTCGGCCCTCGGGGTGCTCCGTGTTGATCAGGACGGCTTGCTCCCGGCGCTCCTCGCAGGCCGAGCACCTTGTCATGGTCGTCTCGAACTCCTGTGCCGCTTTCCTTCGGAGTGACGGCGACCCGCCTCGATACTCCCGACCGAGTGAGGTGATGGTGTCCTGCCCGTGCTGGACCGTCGGCGCGGTCGCCACACCGCAGACGCGGCAGGCGAGCCATCCGTCGGCCAGCTCGACGATGGAGGTGAACTCGGGAGCGTAGGGGTTGGTTTCGTAATACATAAAGTGTCCTTTCGTTGTGATTCTTCGCCACCACTTGGTCAGGGGTGGCAAGATCGAAATGGTGTCGATGTGGGGGTGGAGCGCCGGGGGTGACGACGAGGACGAGGGCCGAGGACGCGGGGTCACAGCGGGTCACCGCCGTTGCGGCTCAGTGGTCGAGGCTCGCCACCGCGCCACTTGCCCGCCCAGAATCCCGCCTCAGGTCTCGCCGTGGTGGCGAACTCCTGGCACAGTTCCAGCAGCGGGCAGGATCGGCACGTCTGCCTCATGACGATGTGGTCCCGGAGGCCGCCGTTCTGCCTGATGCGGTCGTCGATGAACCGCTCGTCACCCTCGCAGGCGGGCCGGTCGGTCTCCATCGCCACGAGGAGAGGCGCGAGTGCGGCATGGGCGCGTCGTCGGTTATCCATCGCGGTCGTCTCCGCTCTGCTCGTCGTCACGGTCGATCGAGTGCACGTGTGCTGTCGGTGGAGCGCCTGCCGAGGCCACTGCCGACACGACGGTCGACTGTCCCGGTTTCCGACTGTCGTCGGCCAGGATCGCCGCCTCTAGCCTCATCATGTGGAGGTAGCAGTCGTCGAAGATGCGAGTGGGATAGCCGAGGTTGCCTCGGCACTATTTCCCGCGCTTTGACCGGCAGATCGGGCAGGGCGTGTTCTTCGCCGTCTCGACCAGATCGAACAACTTCGAGCGCTTCGGGACGTGGGCCGACCCAGAGCCGGGGTGGCTATGGGCCGAGTCAGCGGTCGGGGGTTTGGTTGGCTGTTCAAACATTTTCAGCTCCTCTCTTCATGTCGCGCCTCGTGTGCGTGCGAGTGGTGTCGTCGGTGGTGTCGGTGGTGTCGGTGTCGACACCACTTTTCGACACCGATTTTTGAGGGGTGGTGTCCCTTGCTTTTTGTCAACGACACCACCACTTCCGCGTCATTACTGGGAATAGTGGGGGTGGTGTCATGTGGTGTCGTGTGGTGTCCTCAGCCCTGTGACACCGCCGTGCAATGGTGTGGTGTCGTGGTGTCCCGACCCTAGAGAGGGACACCAACGACACCACCAGCACCAGCACCAGGCGAGGGGCACCAGGAGCACGGCGGCAACGCCGATATACGTCCTCACCCATGGTCGAGGCCCTGCCGCTCTCGCCAGGCCCGGAGCACATCGAGAGCCTTCTTGTCTCCCCAGCCGGTCCGGTCCATGACATCCCTCTTCGACCTCGGCGGAGGGTCCAAGTCGTCGAGCTTCGCCATCTCGGTATCGAGCTTGCTCGCCGCTTTCGCGGCCTTCTGCACCTCGGTGGACGGCACCTCCTCCAGGGTGAGGCTTAGCGGCTCCAGAGACCCCAGGGCAGGCCTCTCGTCGTCGGGAGCTACGCGGAGCACGGCGGCCTTATCTCCGAGGCAGAAATGGCCGTGCCGGTCCTTTGACACCACCAGCTCGGCATACCCCTCGACCCCTCGGGAGAACGGCTCCCTCATCCGCTGGATGAACAATGTCCCGTCGATGGCTGCACGCTTGCGCTGGGAGCCGATGGGAGACAGACTGCCTCCACCCTCCGATGCCGATTTCGTGACGTGATCGAGGACGAGGACGGCAGGCGCCTCGGGCCGAGGAGGGTGCCAGTGGGGACGGAGTTCTCGGACCTTCGCCCATTTCCGCTCCTGCTCCTCGGTCACCGGAGGGCGGTGTCGAGCGATACGTCGAGGCACCTCGCGGACCCACTCGGCGACCTCCTCATCGGCGTTCGGGTTCGCGCCGTGAGTGCTCAGCGCCTCGCCCGTCGAGTCGATGACGACGAGGGACGGCTGGACTTGATCGAGCACGCTCTCCAGCACGGTCCATGCCTCCTCGTCGAGCTTGCCCTCGGGCGAGAAGTAGATGAGGTCATCCGCGAGAGTGTCAGGGTCGGCTCCAGCGGCCAGGGCGCGGGTATAGATGCCTTCGGCGGAGTCCTCGTAATCGACATAGAGGACGCTGTTTCCGCTCTCGATCTCGTCGAGGGCAACCGCCATCGCCGTCCAGGACTTGCCACTCCCGCTCTCGCCAGCGATGCCATTGACGCGACCCCGATAGAGCAAGCTGAGGGGGTCTCTGTCGTCGCCAGGAGGTAATGCCAGGAGGCCGACGGTCGGCTCCTCGGCTCGCCGCGCCCCGGTGGCAATGCCCTGTATGAGGTGTTCGGCAGTGGACGGCCTCAGCAGTCCACCGGCTCCCGAGGACTGCCTCGGCTCCTCGGTCGCCACCGCCACCGTCTCGGTCGTTTGCTCAGCGGGGGCGAGAATCACCTCGCCGTCGACAATCTCGACCTCTACCCCTTCGTCGATCAGGTCGTCGAGGCTGAAACTTGCGGACGCTTCACTGTTGGGTAGCGTTGACATCGCCCCTCCGATCAGCGGTGGGGAGAAAAATGGAACCTGGATCAGGCTTCACTCTCGGTACAGCCGTCGCCGGCAGTTTCGCCCTTGGTTCCGTCGTGCTCGGTCTCGATGCCCATGTGAGAAGTGCCCTCGGTGTAGTCGGGGGCATTTTTCGTCTCTGCCTGCCTCTCATGCCAGGTCCTTCCTCGCCGAGATGATCTCGGCTGATGTGCCCGGCCCACGGTCCAGCGGCTTCGTATTTGTGGTGTGTGTGGTGAGGTTCAGAAGCGTTGAGTTGCAAGCAATCCGCCCCTCAATTTGCGGCGATGCCAGTCGTCGAACGCCGCCGCGACCTCGTGAGTCGAGCGGGTCGGCGCGGCCCGTCTGCGGGCCTCCTCCGCTCGCCAGGCTTCCTCGGCCTGCCGAGCCTGCTCCTCGGCCTCGCGCTGTCGTGCATCGGCCTGCCGCCGCGCCTCAGTCTTTTCCTTATCGGCAGCGGCGATGTCCTCTCGGATCAGGCGTAGCCGATGCTCTCGGTCAGTGAACACTTCTCGGCCTCCTCCCAGCGCGGAGGAGCATCACAACTCGATGCACCTGCTCGTCGGTCAGTTCGAACGGCGCGCGAGAGGCGCTTGGCTCGGCATTCACAGTCGCGGTGGTGCACCTGTCCGTCGAAGAGGACTCATCCCGGCCTGTGCCCGTCTTTGCGCTCATCGGCAAGCATCCGGGTGCAGGCTGTAGACCGAGGCGAATTTGCCGAATGGCATTCGATCAGGACGGGCCTGAACCTTCGCCAGTGGGAGTGCTGCGAGTGCGGAGTCCATTTCGTCTCGGTCGACTACTATGCCGCGATACTCGTCGGATCGATATGCCGGAAAATATCCCTTGGCGATGTAGTTTCGAATCGTCTGGCCGGAGCATCCTCGGTAGCTTGCGGCCTCGTCAACTGTTAGTAGGTGTCGAGATGACATGGGTGTCTGTCCTTCACTGAGAAGAACGCGCCCGAGTTTGGTCCTATAACGGCTCGCTGGATGGGTTTGCAGGGCTTCACTCCCTGCCTGACCTCCGCCTGATCGCCGAGCCTGCCTATCCGTTGGGCAAGCCCTCGCTAGCTTCGCGCTTGAGATTTGAGTTTAGCAAATTGCCTCCATTGACAACACTGAAACTGTCGTGACATGTTGCATAATGCAGTTTGTAATACGTAAATGCCCCCAGTTACGTAATACATAACTGGGGGCAGATTCAGACGCGCGTGCTCTTATTGATTGTTGGGGTCGTTAGCCGATCCGTTAAGCGCTTCAACAAATTTGTGCGCCGCAGGCGTTTTCTTAGCAGAATCCTCAAGAGTGCCGATCACTTCATCTTCATATTTAAGGACCACATACACGCGGTTCCGGTTCTTTTTGAAGGCGGCCCCGAGAAGTGCCCCGCCCGCGAGGCCGAGCGGCCCTAGAAGCAAGCCGCCAGCGACGGTGCTACCCGCCACCCGTGCGCCGCTGACGTAACTCCCGATATCTTCGCCAGGGACGACTTCAGCGGAGAGGCCCTTCGTCGATATGGTGGTGGGTTTGAATTTACCCTTTTTCATGGTCTTCAAGGCGAAGCCATTGACACTTGCCCACTCAACGCCAGAGTCGCCGAACATTGCTACATATTTTTGACCGGGGAGTTCGCTGCGAAGCCACTTTCCGAAACCACTTCGATGTTTATTCTTGGCTTCCTTAGCGTCGGCTTCGTTGCGTTCACGCTCTTGTAATTCCTCGTGCGTGGGGAGACGTTTCTTCATAACTTATGCCCTCCTACCTGGTTTGCCTTTGCAAAAGTGATGCTGACTCGGATGTAGTTGAAACGAGGCTACCAGTCCGAACGACGCGAGTCGCTACTCGGCTGGAGTGATCTGTACGCGGTCCTCGCTCCAGCGGACACCGGGACGGTCGGCGGGACGAATCTCGACCCGAGCAATGGCAGCGAGCACGGCACGCTGGATGTCGATGGGAGCCTCCAGGAACGCTGCACCGGGGTCCTCGGCGGAAGTCACCTTCGACGACGCGAACCTCTGCATCGACGCGGTGAGTCTCTGGTCGATCTCGTCGATCTGCGCCTGCACCTTGTCCGTCGATGCACGGAGCATCTTCCCCGAGATGGTGCCGTCCATGTAGTCCGCTTCGAACGTCTCCAACCGAGTCGCCAGCTCTGCTCGACGAGCACGATCCGCGTTAGCTTCCTCGCCGTCGTCGTCGAGGGCAGCGACGATTCGGGGATCGCGCACGAGGTCGGCGACGACAGCCCGGACATATGAGTCCGTCTGCTCAGTCATCACAGTGAGGTGTGCTTGAGCCGTGCATCTGTAGAGGTACTTTCCTCGGGTCGGTGCCGGGCGCATGGTGGTTCCGCACTTGCCGCAAATGTAGATGCCCGAGCCGAGCCAGCGGGTCGCGTTCCCCTGCTGGATTCGACGCGAGGGGTCGGTCAATATCTTGTAGGCAGCGGTCCACTCTTCCTCAGGAACGATGGCGGGCCACTCGGCATCTCCGAGGATGCCCGGCTCGCCGTGACCGGGGTCGCCAGTCGACAGCTTGCCAGCGTTGCGAGGGCGTACGAGGACATCCCGGAGCCGTGCATATGTCCATGGTCGCCCAGTCGACGTGGTCAGCTCCTCGGCGTTCAGCTCGTCGGCAATTCCTCGGAGAGAGCGGCCCGCAATGATGCCCTTCGTCGCGCGGCGGATCACCTCAGCCTCGTCGTCTCTCACGGTCGCTCCGTCCTTCTCGAATCCGTAGGGCCGCTGACCTCCTCGGTACTTCCCCTCACGCGCCATCTGAGCCTTTTTAGCCTTCATACGCTCCCGAGCATGGTCGATCTCGTGCTGAGCCGCTGCGCCAAGCATTCGGGCGACCATGCGGCCTGAGGCGGTCGAGAGGTCGACAGTCCCCGAGGTCACGGTCTGTACCTTCGTGCCGTGCTCCTCCGCCACGCCGACGAACTCCTCCAGCTCGACAGTGCGGCGGTGAAGGCGGTCTGTGTGCCAGGCGATTATGCCGGTGATCTTTCCTGCCTCTACGTCGCGGAGCATCTGTCGATACTGCGGTCGAGTCCTGCCCGAGTAGGCGCTTATATCGTTGTCCACGTAGACCTCGGCGACAGTCCAACCGAGGCGGTCGGCCAGCTCTCGACAGTCTCGCTCCTGCCGCTCGACTCCGAGGCCAGCTCCTGCGCGGTCTCGGCTGATCCGGGCGTAAATGGCGGCTTTGATCGTGGGGCCGTTCGCTTCTGTGTTCATATGTCAATTCTAAGGTTTTGACTTGTCTCAGCCATTCGTCGACGCCATGCTGCCCGACGGGTCGCGTCTGCATGTGGTGCTGCCGGACATCACACGGACCCACCCGGCGG
>Ga0079226_10003025_pt1 | contig 12969 bp, 10 predicted proteins | sample Poulit2014_FD_76345 | JGI IMG/M metagenome (GOLD analysis project Ga0079226, IMG submission 76345) | Agricultural soil microbial communities from Georgia to study Nitrogen management - Poultry litter 2014 | ecosystem: Environmental > Terrestrial > Soil > Agricultural land | place: USA: Georgia... | reverse complement strand
GTGTCAGGTGGCTACGTCGCTAGAAGCCTGAGTCAAGCGCGGTGCGCCTTCGCTGCCTACAATCAGCACTCTGCCAAATTCTCGCAGCAGTGCAAACACCGCAGCCATAGTCAAACGCTATGCGGACATACGTGTTCGCCACTGCTATGCATCGGTCAGACGACTGATCCGCGATCAAGGGCGGCAACTCCATGAGTAGAGACCTGGCGCCAGAGAACATATAGGGCCATACAGAAGCGCGATGGCAGATAACTATCAATCAGATTCCACCCGCCATACGGTGAGGGACCACAGCCCTCGGCACGGCAGCCGACCACTGCATCAGCAACCACGTGGAGGATCAGAATGGGGATTGACGTGTACCGGACGGCCCTGGTGACCGGTGCGTCGACCGGAATCGGTGCGCAACTCGTGCAACGTCTCACCGAGGGCGGGCTGGCAGTGCACGCTGTAGCCCGGGACGAGCAGCGGCTGAAGGAGCTCGCCGATCGAACCGGCGCAGTCCCGCATGTGCTCGATCTCGCCGACACTACGGCCCTCGAGGACCTCGTCAGCACTCTCGAAGTGGACGTACTCGCAAATGTCGCCGGAGTCTCCCGGATGGGCAACATCCTTGGTGCGTCCCGACAGGACATCGACAACATGGTGGAGATCAACCTCACGTCCGTCCTCCACCTCGTGCGGCTGCTCCTCCCGGGAATGACCGAACGCGACAGGGGCCACATCGTCAACATCAGTTCGATCGCAGGTCACTACAACTTCTTTGGGCACACTGCCTACCACGCGACCAAGGCCGCAGTGCATCAGCTCTCGAGGCAGATCAGGGCCGATGTTCTCGGTCGCCGGATCCGAGTCACCGAGATCGCCCCCGGGCGTGTGGAGACGGAGATCTTCGCCCGGAACATGGGCGGCACGCCGGAGGCGATCGCCGAAGCCCAAAGGACCTACTTTGACGGCTACGAGTCGCTGACGACCTCGGACGTGGTCAACAGCATCGAGTTCGCACTGAGTGCCCCGCCGCACGTCAACCTCGGACTGATCGAAATCATGCCCACGTTCCAGGTCCCCGCCGGCCTCACATTCGAGCGCCGCTGAACATGCCCATCTCGCAGAAGGAAGTCACCACGATGATGCCGCTCGCTGCTCGTGTCACCCGGATCAAGGAGTCGCCCAGTGCTGCGGCGACGCAGCGGGTGCGCGACCTGCGCGCGGAAGGCGTGGAGGTACTCAGCCTGACCGTGGGGTAGCCGGACTTCGACACGCCGGACTTCGTGAAGACAGCCGCGCAGGAGGCGATCCGAGCCGGGGACACCAAGTACACCGCGGTTAACGGCACGCCAGCGCTGCAGCAGGCGATCCTGGACCGGGTCAAGCGGAGGATCGGACTGCGCTACGCCCCCGCTGAGCTCGCCGTGGGTGGTGGCGGTAAACAGGTAATCTTCCTGGCTCTAATGGCTACAGTGGACGACGGTGCCGAGGTGATCATCCCAGCGCCCTACTGGGTCTCCTACCCTGACATGGTCGCCGCCAACGATGGCACCCCAGTAGTTGTGGAAACCAGCGACGCGAACGGCTTCAAGCTCACCGCTGCAGCACTCACCGCGGCGATCACGACGCGGACCACTTGGCTGATCCTGAACTCCCCCGGAAACCCGACCGGTGCGGTCTACAGCCGTACCGAGCTCGAAGCGCTCGCCACAGTGCTCCGCGAGTATCCGCAGGTCAACGTTCTCACCGACGAGATCTATGACGAGATCAGCTTCGGCGCCGAGCCAGTACCCAGCCTGCTGCAGGTCGCCCCCGATCTGCGCGACCGGATCCTGATGGTCAACGGCGTGTCCAAGACCTATGCGATGACCGGCTGGCGCAACGGCTACGGACTGGGACCTCAGGGCCTGGTGCAGGCGATGAACAAGCTCCAGTCCCAGATCTCCTCGTGCCCCTCGTCGGTGAGCCAGGCTGCGGCCGCTGCTGCGTTGAAGGGAAACCAGTCGTTCATCGCCACGATGAATCGGACCTATCGGCGCCGCCGGGACCTCGTGGTGGCCGGCATCAACGCTATCCCGGGACTGAGCTGCACAACCCCGGACGGCGCGTTCTACGTCTACGTCAACTGCGCGGAGGTGCTCGGCACAACCGCCCCGGACGGACGGGTGATCGACTCCGATGAGGCGCTCACCCTCTACCTGCTTGACCGGGCCCGCGTCGCCGTCGTCCACGGAGCGGCGTATGGGCTCTCGCCCTACTTCCGCATCTCCTTCGCCACCAGCGACGAAATACTCCACGAAGCACTCCGGCGCATGCACACCGCACTGACGGAGCTGTCCTGACCGGCGACGTCGGCCCATCCGCTGCTCGGCCGGTCACGAAGGTTCTGATCGCTAACCGCGGAGAGATCGCCGTCCGGGTCGCCCGCGCCTGTGCGGACGCAGGAATCAGCACCGTCGGTGTGTACGCCGACCCGGACCGCAATGCTCTGCACACCCGCCTGTGCGATGTTGCATACAACCTTCCCGGAACCACCGCCACCGAAACCTACTTGGACCCCAGGAAGATGCTGGACGTCGCCACCTGCAGCGGAGCCGACGCCGTCCATCCAGGTTACGGGTTCCTATCCGAAAGCGAAATATTCGCACAGCTGATCATCGATGCGGGCCTCGTGTGGATCGGGCCACCACCCGAGGCGATTCGGGTTCTGGGCGACAAGGTGGAGGCACGACGTCTGGCAGCACGGGCAGGCGCCCCGCTGGTTCCAGGGACCTCGGATCCAGTCACGGACGTCGAAGAGATCCTGGACTTCATCGACGCCCACGGGCTGCCGGTAGCTATCAAGGCAGCCCATGGCGGTGGAGGTCGTGGCCTCAAGGTCGCCCGCCGGCGGGAAGAGGTCAAAAACCTCTTCGCGGCTGCCGTGCGCGAAGCCGAAGCGGCCTTCGGGCGCGGCGAGTGTTTCGTTGAGAGATTCCTCGATCGACCACGACATGTCGAGACCCAGTGCCTCGCCGACGCGTACGGCAACATCGTGGTCGTCTCGACTCGCGACTGCTCGCTGCAGCGCCGACATCAGAAGCTCGTTGAAGAAGCTCCCGCTCCGTTCCTCACCGCAGAGCAAGAGTCAGAGTTGCGCCGAGCCTCGATCGCGATCCTCCGAGCTGCTCGCTATGTCGGCGCCGGTACCGTCGAGTTCTTGGTCGGCGTAGACGGGACCATCTCCTTTCTCGAAGTGAACGCCAGGTTGCAAGTCGAGCATCCTGTGACCGAAGAGGTTGCCGGGTTCGACCTTGTCAGTGAGCAGCTGCGCATCGCCGCTGGCGAACCGTTGGGCTACGACGCGGTCAGCACCAGGGGGCATAGTCTGGAGCTGCGGATTAACAGCGAGGACCCTGGTGCCGGGTTCCTGCCCGCTTCTGGCAGCATCACCGACCTGAGATGGCCCAGCGGCCCCGGTGTGCGAGTGGACACGGGGGTAGTCACTGGTGACACAGTCTCCGCTGCCTTCGACTCCATGCTCGCTAAGCTCATCATCACGGGTCATGACCGGCAGCAGACAATCGCCCGGGCACGGCGAGCACTGAGCGAGATCGAGATCGCCGGCGTCCCGACGGTGATCCCGTTCCATCGCGCGGTCCTGAGCGCGCCAGAGTTCACTGGCTCTGACCCTGTGGACTTCCGCGTGCACACCACCTGGATCGAGACCGAGTTCGCAGATCGGCTCAGCCGTATCACAACCGCCGTTGATCGTCCGCCATCACCTACTACGGATGCCGACACTCTGCCAACCGACCGATATCTGGTCGAGGTCGATGGACGACGCATGGAGGTCTTGCTTCCGGAGACGCTCAGCCCCCGGCGCAGGCAGGGCACAGCCCGGCCATCTCCGAAACGCAGCAGAAGACGCAGAGACTCCGCTGTAGATCCTGGTGCTCTTCTCGCGTCGATACAGGGCATCATCGTCACGATCGCCGTTGCTGAGGGTGACGTGGTCCAGTGCGGGGATGTGATCCTGACGCTGGAAGCGATGAAGATGGAACACCCAGTCACCGCTCATCGGGGCGGTCGAATCCACCGCCTGACCGCAGCGATCGGCGACGAGGTCACGCCGGGTACTGCACTGTGTCGTATCGACGACGTGTGATCGGGCCTAGTGTGGGACTTGAAGTGTCCGAGCCACAATCCAGCCCGGGCCGTCGTGGCCGCGGGGTCGATCATCGCAGCCATCCCGACGGCCTTCGTGTTCTTCATCTTCCAGAAGCAGTTCGTCTCCGGGCTGCTGGTGGGCACGAACAAGTAGGGCAGCGGCTCAGTCCTCTGCGCTCTCCGCGGCGGCAGCGGCCTGCAGCAGTCCCATCGCAGGCCGCACCTGGGGTCGGTCGCCGTCGGTCAGCAGCAGCCGGGACGGGGACCCGATGAGGTGGGTGTAGTACAGCCGGGTGTAGCGGGGCGTCGACTCGGCAAGGCCAAGCAGATATTCCATCGCTTCGACCTGGACATCGTCGGTGATCTCCTCATGGGTGAAGAACCCGGGTTGTCCCACACCATCTTCGGTGTTCCAGATCTCGGCACCAGACCAGCTGCCGCGGAACGCATAGAGCACCCGCTCGAGCAAGCAGTCGTCGTAGCCGGTACAGGTCCGCACTCCGGTGAGGTAGGCGTTCGTGTCCGACCATCCGTGGTAGGCCACCACGTCGGGTCGGAAGTCTGCCGGCAGCCCGAAGTCCGCAGCGGCGTTCGCGATCTCGTTGCGGTACTCGTCCAGGTAGGACGGCGGCAGGCCGGTCGTATTGTGTTCGCTCGGCTCGTCGCAGTGCTCCTCTCGGGGAACCGCGGCCATCTTGCAGTTGGTCAGGTAGTCGACCCAACGACCCCCGTTCGAGCCGAAGTTGACCGCCGCCACCGTGCATCCTCGTGAGGCGCACACGCTGGTAGCGGCGAGGTAGTACTGCGCTGCGAGCCGGGGTCCGATCACCGAGTCCGCACCCGGAGCGGGTGCTGGGTAACCGTTCCCGGAGGTCGCGTTCAGGTTGGGCTCGTTCCAAGCGGCGAACGCGAAGTCACCGGTGTAACCGGCCAGGCCCGCCCAGTCGGTGTCCAGATAGTCGACGAACGCCGCCTGGTACTCAGCGACGGTGGGCGGAACCGGGTCGAACTCATCGTCGGGGTCTGCTGAGGAGAGCGCCTTGAAGGAGATCAGCACTTCGTCACACCCGCTGGCCTGCGCGGTCTCCAGCCACGCGATGTTGGCGGCCAGGCCGCTGGGGTGATCGGGTTCACCATCGGTCAGCACCGCCGTGTCCCAACCGGTGTAGTACTGGCAGAGCCGGGGGCCGTGGTCACCATCTGGCGTGTAGAAGTGGTCGATCATCTCGATCTGTTCAGAGCGCCCGTTGAAGCCGACCTGCAGCCGTTCGGCTGCCCTGGCGTCCGGGGTGAGGGTGTGGTCCGGACCCGGCTGCACCGGGAGCTCGCCTGCAGTTGCGGCGCTCGCGCCGGCAGCAAGCATCGCCGCCACGACGCTCGTCGCCATGATCGAACCCACCGTTCGAACGCGGCCCTGATGTGTCGTCATCGGTGCTTCCCCTCGGTAGTCGTGGACAGGGCGCTGAGGGTGACCTCACCCACCCGCTCTCCCCAAATCGATCCGGCGGCTCCGTCCGGGTCGAGCTGAAGCCGCCATCGACCCGCCGGAGTGGATACCTCGACCCGATACCCGCCCTGACCGCTCTCCGAGGACAGTCGTGGTACCGGATCTGCAACGTCACGTACCCGGACCACCCAGGCGCTGGTCAGGATCGGCTCGCCGGCGCCCACCCAGTACCGGCCCCGCCGTGCCCCGGCGCAGATCTGCTCGACGGCGATGCTGCGCAGCCCGGAGCGGTCCGTCACCGGATGGGAGGTCACCCCTAACGGCGCATCGGCGACTACATCGAGCACATCGTCCACGCACAGGGCGTTCTCGGCCAGGGGCACGATCGAACGCCGGTGATCGTTGTGCACATCGTTAGGGATCAACAAGTTGAGGCCGTGCGCGCTCAGTAGCGGCGGGCGAAGGTCGCGCGCCCGGGAGACGTGCAGTCCGACCACCGTCGCGTCGTCAGGCAGGGCAGCCACGACGATCCAGGTGTCGGCGACCGGACCGGTACCGCGCCAGCCTTCGGCGACCGACAAGGCCACACCCTCCTCGACCCGGGCCGCGCTGACGAACCCGCCGGCGAACGTGTCCAGCGTGTAGCCGGCGACCCGCCGCTGCGGATGGGGGGACTCGGTAGTGCTCGAGGCCCGGCCGTCACCCTCGAACCGCAGCACCGGGCAGAGGTTGTGCGCCCACTCGGCCATGTCCGGCCGTTCGGTCGGGAACGCCAGCAGCTGGGTCCGGGTGGCCGCACGCCAGGAGACCGACGCTGTTCGCCGGGTGCCGCGGACGTAGGCGAACCCGTGCTCCCGGTCACTCCAGGCGTCGGTCTCCTCATCGCGGCGTGCAGCGGCGGTGCTGGTCAGGACCACCTCGGGACGGGAGGTCGCCGCAGCTGCGCCGGCGCTCCGGTGCCCTGCGGCGCCACCGATCACGGTGTGGTGCCACCAGAAGCCCAGCGCGCACGCCCGGTCGGTCTCCAAGCGGGCACGGTAGTAGGGCTGGTGGGAGCCGAGCGGCTGCAGACGGCGACCGTAGAGGAGTCCGTCGGAGGTCTCGGCCCGTTCGTGCCCCACCAGGTGGAGGTAACGATCGGCCAGCTCTCCCGCACCCGCATCACCGAGCTCGCGCTCGGCCAGCAGGAGTGCAGGGAGCAGATACTCCTGGCAGTACGCGTACCGGACGCGGGCGTCGCCACCGATCCGCAGAAGCCGCCCGTCCGGTCCGATCAGGCGTCGAATCCGCTGCCACAGGTCCCGCTGGTGCCACAGCAGCGCCTCCGGGACAGGGCGCCCCTGCGCCCTCAGGTCGAGCAGAGCCAGCGCAGCGTTGCTCGCGCAGATCACCATGTAGCCCACGTTCAGGTACCCGTGGTGGTCGAGAGCGTAGGACTCGAAGAAGTTCGCACCTCGGTGCGCCTGCGCCACGGACACCCCGTCGACGACAGCGGTGCTGTCGGCATCGCTGGGTACCGACACCGCGTTGAGGAGGAAGTGCACGGCCACCTCCTGCCACTTTGTGGCATGGGGATGGTCCGGGTACCGCTGCGCGGTGCGCCACAGATGTGCGCCGCACCAGAGGTTCGACTCGGGCCGGTTGAGGCCGTCCTTCTCCCAGCGGCCACCACGGATCCCGGGCACGCCGCCACGTTCATGATGGTCGGCTTGCCAGTCGGCCTCGTCGATCAGCAGATCGGTCAACCCGGCCCGATACCGGGGTTCCAGCTGTGGACCGAGCTCGTCGAGCACCCATCCCGCTCGTTCCAGACCAAGTACGCTGATCCAGGAGCGTCCCCACCGGCGACCGTCCTCGGCGGCAGCGAACCCGCACGAGTGGGTGGCGACCACATACCTCAGAGCAGCGAGCGCCCGACGAGTCGCCCACCTGCGCGTCGCCTCATCGGGAGAGTGGACCGCTACCGCACCCGTGGCCGAGAGGTACTGCAGGGTCGTCTGCATCCCCCACGCGGTGTAGCCGGTTCCGTACCAGCCCTGCTCGAGTCCGTCCGGGTCGTTGCGGGTGTGCCAGTCCTGCTCTGCCGACCGCAACCACTGCGTGAGCCAGTCACCTACCTGGTCGGCCGAGACTGCTGCCGGAGGCCTTCCGGACCTGTCGGTCGCCGTGACGGCGGCGTCAGACTCCATCACTGCCCAGCCTGCTGTGCGTCGTAAGACTCCTGGTACTCCTCGATCATCGTGCTGCCGCCACCATCGAGGAACTCTTGTGCTGCGGGCTCCCAGTCGCTGACTGGGCGCCGCCCGTAGATGATGTCGTCCTGCACGCTGGCCAATGCACCGGCCAGGGAGTTCAACTGTCGGGACGCCGTCTCGGAGAGCAGGCCGTAGGTCGGGTCCACCACCGACTTCTCGGTCACAGCACTCTGGTGGTCCCAGGCGTCCTGCACTGTGTCCGGCCGACCGGGCGAGTAGATGACCCGTGCCGTGTCACTGAAGTACAGCGACCCGATGTTCACCTCAGTGGCGAGATCGCCCGGCACCGGGTCGGAACCGTCCAGCTCGTAGTTGCGCCCGGCGATCCCATACTTGTTGAACAGGTACTCCTCGGTCCCGAACGGGGCGGCCAACCAGTCGGCGATCCGCAGCAGGGTCGGGAGCCGGTCACCGACATCGGCGGAGAATGCGGTGAACCCGGCGTTCGGTCGGGGCAGGTCCTGAGTCCCGGCCCCCTCGGTCATACCCGGGATCGACATCGCCTGGATGTCGAGCCCGTCGACGCGGGCGTTGGCCACGTACAGGCTGAACCATGCGATGAAGGAGTCGGACATGAACACGATCTGTCCGCCGCCGAACCACTGCTTGCGCGTGGAAGCCGGGGTGCCGGCGGCATCAGGGTTGACGCTCCCGTCGTCGACCAGTTTGCGAGTCGCCTCCAACGCCTCGAGCTGCCGCTCGTCGAGGAGGTTGGTACCGATGGTGCCGTCCTCGAGGGTCCATCGGATCGGAATGTCGCACATCCGGCGCAGGTGGCCGATCGGTGCATCCGACCAGGCCCACCGGTTACCGCCGGTCAGCTCGGCAGAGATCTCCCGGAGAGTCTCGAAAGAGGTGATCTCACTACGATTGATTCCCTCGTCGGCGAGCAGGTCGTTGCGCATCAGCACGCTCGGCAGGGAAACCAGGCCCCGATTCAGCGGGATGGCCCGGATCGTTCCCTCGAAGACGCATTCCTGCCACGAGTCGGTCGGGATCGAGGCCAGACCTGGGTAGTCCTTGATGGCATCGCCGGCGAGGAACTCGGTCAGGTCCGCGGTCTTCGACGTCATGAACCGCGGGCGAGAGGGCATCGAGCCCACGTAGAAGGCATCCGGGAGACTGTCCCCGGCAATCGTGGTGGAGAACTTGGCATCGTACTCGCCGGCAGGAGTGAGGGAGATCTGCAGGTCACTGCCGATCCGTTCGTTCATCTCCTGCCAGAACGGGTTGTCCTCCAGAGCCGGGGGCAGACCGAAGCTTGTCGGGCCCATGAACGTCACCGGCTCGCCGTCGCCCGGCGTCTCAGAGCTGAACGTGACCGGGGACTCCGGATAGGCGAAGAAGGCACCCGAGGTACGGCCCAGCTCCGCCGGAAGATCGGGCTCGACATCCGCATACGGCACGTAGGTGGGCAGAACGGCCGAATTCGCCTCCTGGTCCGCTGCCGGGTCGTTGCTGCCGCCGGAGGAGCAGCTTCCGAGCACGACGGCGGCGCCGGCTCCGGCCATGCCTCCGAACAGGGCTCTGCGGGAGATAGGGATCATCGTTGACATTGCCTTTCAGTTGGTATGTGATTCGTGGTCAGCCCTTGATGGCACCGGTGAGGGCACCCTTGGCGAAGTGCTTTTGCAGCCATGGGTAGACGAGCAGGATCGGCACCACCGAGACCACCAGGATCGCCATCTGCAGCGACGGCTGGGCCGGGATCGCCTCGGCCGCGAGGTCGTAGCCGGTGATGGCGTTGTCGTCGACGACGTAGGTCCGCAGCACCAGCTGCAACGGCCACATCGTGGAGTCATTGAGATACAGCAGTGCCGAGAAGAAGGCGTTCCAGTAGCCGACGGCGTAGAACAGCCCGATCACGGCCAGCGCCGCCTTGGACAGCGGCACGACGATGCTGGTCAGAATCCGGATCTCCGAGGCCCCGTCAATCTCGGCCGCGTCCAGGATGTCGCTGGGCAGACTGCCGAAGAATGCCCGCAGCACGATCACGTTGAATGCGCTCAGAGCAGTGGGGACGATCAGCGACGCCAGCGAGTTCAGCAGCCCATAGGACTGCACCGCCAGGTAGGTGGGCAGCAACCCCGGGCTGAAGAACAGGCTGATCACCACGAGCATGGTCAGCCCACGCCGGAACGGTAGGGCCGGCCGGGTCAGGGTGTAGGCGAGCAGTGAGCTGACCGTGAGACTGAGCAGTGTCCCGCAGACGGTGACGATGACACTGATCCCGAGGGCACGGGTGACGATGCCGCCGGAGAGGATCGCCTGATAGGCGGAGAAGTCGAGGCTTTCCGGGAAGAGCACGAGTCCACCGGCCCGGGAGACCTGCTCCGGCGGCGCCATGGACGTGGAGAGGATCCCGACGAAGGGCAGCACGACCAACGCACAGGCCACGGAGAAGACGATGGCCTTCACCACGGTCGCCGCTGGCGAGGGGGGCACCTGCCCCCCGACCAGCGGACGACGGCGACGGCGACGTGAGGGGGTTGGGGTGATGGTGCTCATGTGCGGTACAGACCGTCCTCTCCGAAGATGTGCGCCACCTTGTTGGCCCCCCAGACGAGCACCACGCCGACCACGCCCTTCACCAGACCCACGGCCGCCGCCTCACTCCAGTTCTGGTCGACGATGCCGTTGTTGTAGACGTAGGTGTCGAGCACCTCGGATGCCTGCAGACCCACTGCTTGCTGCTGCAGAATGATCTGTTCGAAGCCCACCGACAGGGCATCGCCGAGCTTGAGGATCAGCAGCAGCACCACGATCGGTCGCAGCGCCGGCAGCGTCACGTGCCACATCTGCCGCCAGCGACCGGCCCCGTCCACGCTGGCGGCTTCGTACAGCTCCGTGCTGACCTGCGAGAGGACTGCAAGGAACAGGATCGTCGCCCAGCCGGAGTCCTTCCAGACCACTTGAGCGGTGATCAGCGGGATGAAGGCATCCGGATCGCCGATGATGGAGAACGTGTCCCACCCCTGGCTCCGCAGGAAGTTGTTGATCATCCCCGCTCCACCCAGGAACTGCTGGAAGACAGCGACCACGATCACCCAGGACAGGAAGTGCGGGAGGTACAGCACGGACTGGACCAGACGCTTGATGCGCTCCGAGACCAGGCTGTTCATCGCCAGTGCCAGACAGATCGGTATCGGAAACACCAGGACCACCTGGACGAGCGTGATGATCAGGGTGTTACCCAGAGCGTTGACGAAACGCGCATCTCCGCCGGTGATGATCTCGAAGTTCTCGAGGCCGACCCAGTCGCTCTCTGCGATACCGATGAACGGCAGATAGTCCTTGAACGCGATGATGTTTCCTGCCAACGGCACATACTGGAAGGCCAGCAGCAGCACCAGGCCCGGCAGTGCCATCAGGACCAGCGGAGCCGCCCCTGGCGGCCGTCGGCGTCGCCGGGACCGGGCCTGTCCCCGCTTCCCGGTCGCTTCCTCCGGGACGGATGGGCGCCGCCTCGTCTCAGTCAGTGTCGGCAAGAAGTCTCCCCGTATGTGTCGTCGTTGTCACCGAGCAGGCACTTGTTTATCCGTCGTCACGAGCACCTAGCAAGACAATCGATCACGATCGATCATGTTTCGCTCGACGGACTGCACGAACGTGATCATTCATTTGGCAGGATGGTCGTGTCGACGGAGGAGCCACGAATGTCCGACCACCTACCCACGAAGCGGCGCGAACGTCTGCTCACCCTGCTGCGCACCCGTGGTTCGATCCGGGTCAGTGAGATCGCGGCTGAGCTCGGAGTGTCACAGCCCACCGTGCGCCGCGACCTCAGCATGCTGACGCAGCGTGGTCTGATCAGTCGCGAGCACGGGGGCGCCACCCCGGTAGCACCGGGGCCGGTCTCCGGTCGCTACCCCTCGGACGGACCGCACTGGGTCGTCGGCATGGTGGTGCCCAGCCTGCACTACTACTTCCCGGCGGTGGCCCGGGGGGCGAAGGCGGCAGCAGACTCCGCCGGAGCACGACTGGTCCTTCGTGGTTCTGAATATGATCCGATGGCCGATCGTGAGCAGATCGGCGGGCTCGTGGCCCGATCTGAGATCCAGGGGCTGATCGTTGCCCCGGAGCTGCGACGACCGGCATCACCGGAGCTGCTGCACTGGCTCGACGCGCTACCGATCCCGGTTGTCCTGGTCGAGCGGCAACCGGCTCCGGACCAGTTCGTCGAACAGCTGCAGTGGGTTGCCTCGGACCACGTGCGCGGCGGCGCCGCCGCAGTGGAGCACCTGCACGCCCAGGGGCACCGGTGGATCGGCCTGTTCGGCACGGACAACGTCACCGGCACTCAGGTAGCGGTGGGCTGGCGTGCTGCCCTCCGCCGGCATGGACTGGACCCGGACCGTCAGCTCGTGGGCCGGATGGGGATGTTCCACCGAGACTCCCGCGAGTCCGCAGTGACCGATGTCGTCGAACGGGTCCGCAACGGCACGCTGACGGCGCTGATCGTGCAGCCCGATCCCGATGCCCTGGCGCTAGCGCAACGATGCGGGGAAGCAGGGATACGGATACCCGAGGACCTCGCCATCGTCGCCTACGACGATGAGATCGCCCCGATGGGCGAACCCGCACTGACAGCAGTGCGGCCGGCGAAGACCTACGTGGGCAGACTGGCGATGAAGGTTCTGCTGACGCGACTCCGGCAAGGGGCCGAGGCACCGCCTCAGCAGCTGCTGGTCCGCCCCCAGCTGATGGTGCGGCAGTCGAGTATCGGTCGCGCAGCCGACGTGCCGCCCCGCCCTCTGCTCTCGGAGGCGTAGGCACCAATCTGCACCGCCGGTCTCGTACCCGCGTAGTGCGCTGGCCGGCGGCACGAGCGCCACCGCCAGCCCGCCACGTGCGCCACCAGCGTCGAGCACCCGCTCTTGCAGACGTGCCGCAGATTCGAGCACCTCCGCAAGCGTGGGGCAGCGCACCAGAGGCAGCTCGTCCCTCACTGCTCGACGAACACCGCACGCCGTGCGGCGCGGCGTAGCGTCAGGCCTGACCGCTGGACGTCTCGATCGTCGCCACACCCGAGATGTACACCCACGACTGGTGCGACCCGGAGGCGTTCGACCGGTGGCTGTATGAGAACTACGGCACCTGGCGGGAGCAGATGGCCACGAAGCTCACCCT
>Ga0079226_10003024_pt1 | contig 12969 bp, 12 predicted proteins | sample Poulit2014_FD_76345 | JGI IMG/M metagenome (GOLD analysis project Ga0079226, IMG submission 76345) | Agricultural soil microbial communities from Georgia to study Nitrogen management - Poultry litter 2014 | ecosystem: Environmental > Terrestrial > Soil > Agricultural land | place: USA: Georgia... | reverse complement strand
GGGGTCGGATAAGGAACTGGTGTCCTTCATGGTCTTCAAAACCAATCGGGAGGCGCGTGCCGTCTTCGGTGGGTTCGATTCCCACACGATCCCGCCATTATTTCTGTTAAAATTGTTGAAATACGGCAATCACTTCGATCAATTCTTCTTCTGTCACCGTCCGTAAATCTAACTGAACCGCTTCGTTTCGGACGCGAACGATAATAGGCGTCTTGCCCTTACGCAATGACTTTGCTAGTTCACTACTCGTCATCGTCTCATGCGTTACTTCCACAACATACGTTGGTAACACCACATCCGGCATTGTACCACCACCAACTTTTGATTCACCTTTACAGAGCGTACAATTTATATAGGTTGATTTCGTTTGCACGTTTTCGATAAACTTTTCCGCCTTACGCTTAATCGAGTCCGCTGTTTCTGTTATATCGCGGATTGTCGGTATTTTTTCACGTTCATTATTAGCGATATATGTTTTTAATGTTGCCTCCAAACTAGCTAACGTAAACTTATCGACACGTAAAACACGTGCTAATTGATGTCGTTTCAACTGATTAATATATTTCTTTTTCCCGACAATAATTCCCGCTTGTGGCCCTCCGAGTAGTTTATCCCCACTAAACGAAATAAGATCGATACCTTTTGCGACTTGTTGTTGAACGGTCGGCTCGTTTCCGATTTGTTCATTTGCAAAATTAAATAACGTCCCACTTCCGAGATCTTCATAAATAGGAATATTCTTTTTCGTCGCTACCTCCACTAAGTCTTCTGTCATAACTTCCTCAGTAAATCCGACAATGGCAAAATTACTTTTATGCACTTTTAAAATCATACCCGTTTCCTCAGTAATGGCTCGTCTGTAATCCGTTATATTCGTCTTATTCGTCGTCCCTACTTCAACGAGCGTTGCACCACTCAACTCCATAATCTCTGATATGCGAAATGAACCGCCGATTTCCACAAGCTCACCTCGTGAAACAATGACTTCCTTATTTTCAGCCAACGCTTTTAAAACGAAATATACTGCCGCAGCATTGTTATTCACGACGATAGCTGCTTCAGCTCCGGTTAGACGGACGATATAATCTTCCACGATATCATGTCGTGAACCGCGTTTTCCCGTAGCAATTTCATATTCTAGCGTTGAGTAGCCATGTGCCGTTTCAGTCACCTGCTTAATTGCTTCTTCACTTAATCGTGAACGACCCAAGTTCGTGTGAATCACAACACCCGTCGCATTGATCACTCTTTGTAATTTATTCTTTTTAGTAAAATCAGACACTCGTTCCGTCAAATTATCAAATATGTACGCGTACAGAGTAGCGTCATCCGTAACATCAATTGCGATTTCATCATCATCAATTTTGATTTCATCAGCGATAATTTGTGTTCGTAATTCATCAATAATTTCCTTTAACCATTCCGTCAACAACACTTCATTCGTCCCGGACGCTTGTTGAATTTTTAAAAATTCCGGTCGTTGCTGTAACCGATCAATCGCGGGAATATAACGTAAATTTTTCATATCATTTCACCTATTTATTTTAATTCAGTCTTATTTGTTCGCTTTTATATAGAGGTCGTTTTATACTTCAATTATGGCATATCTGTTTCATGAAGAAAAGGGGGAGAAACGATGACTCAAGATAACTTAAAATTAACGACTCTTTCGTCAAAAGCCGGATGAGGTTGCAAAATTGGTCCTGAAGACCTAGCGCAAGTTTTGCGTTATGTAGAAAGTGATACTATTGACGACAATGTACTCGTTGGCCTTGGTCACTCTGATGATGCGAGCGTATACCGTTTAACTGATGAATTGGCTATTATCCAATCAGTCGATTTCTTTACCCCAGTCGTTGATGATCCATATATGTTTGGTCAAATAGCAGCGGCAAACTCGCTCAGTGACATCTATGCTATGGGAGGAACACCAAAAACAGCCTTAAATATCGTCGGCTTCCCAATAAACTTGTTGGGACCAGATGTATTAGGAGAAATTTTGCAAGGTGCAAATGATAAAACCAAAGAAGCAGGTGTACAAATCATCGGCGGACACTCTGTCGATGATAAAGAACCAAAATTCGGACTATCCGTTACCGGTACCGTTCATCCCGATAAATTTTATAAAAATATTGGAGCAAAGCCAGGAGACGCACTTATTTTAACCAAACCATTGGGAATGGGCGTCTTAACAACAGCCATTAAACAAGATCTATTAGATGATGAAACAATTCAACACATTTCAGAAGTGATGGCAACATTGAATAAAAACGCAGCTGAAACATTGGCATCATTTTCGCCAAATGCGGTTACCGATATTACGGGCTTCGGTTTACTCGGACACGCCTTTGAAATGGCATCAGGTAGCAATGTAAGTTTACAAATCCATTATCCGGATGTGCCCATTTCATCACGTGCAATTGAACTCGCTACTGAAAACATCTTTCCGGGTGGAGCTTGGTCGAACCATAAGTGGCTCGAACCGAACGTTATATACGATGACAATTTAGTCAAACATGAACAAGGTTTGTTGTGTGATGCAATTACATCAGGTGGACTACTGATCAGCATGCCTAAAGTTGATGCTGAAAAATATGTAGAGCAACTGAAGGTGACTCAAACAATTCCCGCAAAAATTATCGGTGAAGTAATTGAACGGGCTGACCATACGATATACGTAACAAAGTGATCATACGATATGCGGAACAAATAAAGAAACAAAGTATACGATTTATGCTACGCAACCAAGTAATATTGACATAAACCGGACAGCATTCGAGGCTGGGCCGGTTTTATCATGTTTTTCATTTTGAACTGCACTTTTACACGCATTTTGAGCAGTTCATTTCGACTTTTATTTTGAACTGCACTTTTTCATCAATTTGGAGCAGTTCATTTTGATTTTTATTTTGAACTGCACTTTTTCACCGATTTTGAGCAGTTCATTTCGATTTTTATTTTGAACTGCACTTTTTCATCGATTTTGAGCAGTTCATTTTGATTTTTATTTTGAACTGCACTTTTTCACCGATTTGGAGCAGTTCATTTCGATTTTTATTTTGAACTGCACTTTTTCACCAATTTCGAGCAGTTCATTTTGTTTTTTATTTTGAACTGCACTTTTTCACCGATTTGGAGCAGTTCATTTTGTTTTTTATTTTGAACTACACTTTTTCATCAATTTGGAGCAGTTCATTTTGATTTTTATTTTGAACTGCACTTTTTCATCAATTTGGAGCAGTTCATTTTGTTTTTTATTTTGAACTGCACTTTTTCATCAATTTGGAGCAGTTCATTTTGTTTTTTATTTTGAACTGTACTTTTTCATCAATTTGGAGCAGTTCATTTTGATTTTTATTTTGAACTACACTTTTTCATCAATTTGGAGCAGTTCATTTTGTTTTTCATTTTGAACTGCACTTTTTCATCGATTTGGAGCAGTTCATTTCGATTTTTATTTTGAACTGCACTTTTTTATAGATTTGGAGCAGTTCATTTTGATTTTCATTTTGAACTGCACTTTTCATCGATTTCGAGCAGTTCATTTTGTTTTTTATTTTGAACTGCACTTTTTCGCTGATTTCGAGCAGTTCATTTTGATTTTTATTTTGAACTACACTTTTTCATCAATTTCGAGCAGTTCATTTTGTTTTTTATTTTGAACTGCACTTTTTCACCGATTTTGTGCAGTTCATTTTGATTTTTATTTTGAACTGCACTTTTTCACCGATTTGGAGCAGTTCATTTCGATTTTTATTTTGAACTGCACTTTTTCACCGATTTTGTGCAGTTCATTTTGATTTCATGTACAGAATAAGCTCATACGTACGACTGGGAGCGACCAGTTGTTAATGTATTAATGAAAATAAACAGAATTGAAAGGTGCCCATGAAGATTATGGGTTCTCGGTGCCTTTTATTTTAAAAATTAGTGTTGCTTGTTTCATATAATTCCCCTTTTCAATCCATAATATAATACACGTGATTATTTGTTTTGTTCATATGTGAGAAATGTTAGAGCATAAAAGTGGGAATCGCCTTGTTGTGTCTATATTTCCCTATCCTCCTTTATTTAAAATAAGCAAACAGTTACATTGCGCTTTCTATAACAATTGATATAATACCTATATAGGTATGTTTACGTATACAAAAAACATGAACAAGCATACGATTTTATCCGGATCGGAGTGATCGCAAATGGAAGATCATGAGAAAAAGTGTACTACCGGAGGATGAGGCACGACAAATAAACCTTCCGGTCGGAAATACCTTCCACCTGTTTGACCGGCTGTTTATTTATGGCTCCTGGTAGGAGTTGTTTATATTATTTCAAAACTATTCAGCTAGAAATGAAATTTTTTATAAATATTTATACAAGGTGGTGAATTGATAATGATTAAAGTATCCGAAGAAGCAATCAAACAAATTAAAGATGAGTTAGAAAATTTCAAAACTCAAGATCCATCGCTTCAAGACCCATCTATCCGCCTGTACATGGCATCTGGATGAGGGGGCCCACGTTTACAATTGGCTCTGGCAGAGTCAGCTAATCATGATGATAACGTCACTGAAGTCGATGGAATCAAATTTTTAATTCATGCCAACCAGGAATCATATTTTTCTAACGTTACACTTGATTACGTTAAAAGTATGTTTGGGATGGGTGAATTCACCCTAGTACATTCGTCAAAATAAATGACGGAATATGAAACGTTGCAATGTAAAAATTATGCAACGTTTTTATTTTTGAACAAATATTGACAAACGCTGTCAGGACGGGCTTAAATAAGTTGAAATAGCTGAATGTTTATTCATTTTCGCTTATAATAGAGGTAAGCTAATTAAGCAAAGGAGTGAGGAAAATGTCAAACGAAAAAAGATCAACTGAAGTATTAGTCGATTATGAAGAAAAAATGTCACTAGAACAAGCAGCTGCATTTATCGAAACGATTGCAACGAAATTAAAAACAGAAAAATCTTTCACATTAACTCACGCTGGAAAAACACACGAAATTAGTCCTTCTTCCCGGGTTGAACTCGAAGTGAAATATGAGAGAAAAAGAGACGGGAAGTATCAATTAGAATTAGAAATTGAATGGCGCGACGGCGAGGAAAGTGGAAGCGGCAACGGTGGAATCGAAATCGGGTAATTCAATCCCTACGATTTAATTTGGAAAATTACTAAGATAACCTTCACAATTTCGTGGAGGTTATCCTTTTTGATGCGGAATATTCCATAGGAAACGGCAATTTTTTAATTTTATTCCTTTGGATGGGGAGAATGTTTATGATAAGGCGGTTCATTTGAAGCTTCATGCGTGAACAGCACTTTTTTATGGGTTTGATACAGTTCATTCGAAATAAATTAATTCATCCTATTATTATTCGTGCCAAACAGACATAACTATATAAATAGGATTATAAATATAATAGATAAACTCAATAATGTATGTCACATGTCGTTTTGAAAAGTGTCCTATTTTATGCGACTGCCATTTAAATATATTTTAATCGATTAGTTACAAATAATTAAATATTCACTCTCGCTTTTACCACCTACATTATCTTCCGAATCTTCTTCATCTATATAAATATTATATATTCCATTCGGCATATCACGGTCACCTTCAATCATCTTAACAATTGAACTTAAGCGTTCAGAGCTTGTATCTTTTCTATCACGATTATGTTTAATATCTAGTCTAATTATTGCGGTGCATGGTTCCTGCCCCTTCATTTGGTCATCATATATGTTTGAACTCTCATCCGGTTTAACCGCATATTTACGGTATAGCTCATCAAAATATGATGCATCGATAAATTTATCATGTTTATAGTCATCCGCAAAATCTTTTAGGAATACTTGTTGTTTATGTTCATCTTCATGGGCTCGATTATAATATTCATGATCAATAATAAGTTCAATCTTAACTTCTGGATCAAATTCTTTTATTTTATCAAATGCTTCTTTGTGTCTAATTAGAAAAATATGTTCTAATAAAAATGAGCCAAATTGTTTTATTTCATAGATATCCAACGAATTTTCATCGTTGTTAAACATATATTCCTCTCTTTCGGGATCATAAATAGAAATGTATGCATTAAATGTATATGAGGGATTCCCTATAATTTCAACAGGTACTGCTAAACGCTTACTCGTTTTCACCGGAAACATTAATTTGCCATCTGGATATGTAAAGTTTAATTTTTTCATATTTACCGTTATATCTAAATCATACTCCGATTTAACTTTATCTTCTAACGCTAATTGAATATCATTTTGAATTTCCTTATCACTTTTTAATTGTTTTGCCTCTCGTGCATAGAAACATCCGGTTAAAAAAGTTAAAATTAAACACAATATAAATATTCTTTTATGCATTATATTCACATACCTTTTATAAAATTGTATCAAATTGTTCACATTCCTCTACTTGCTATCAATTTCATATCGTATCGTGTTTAATGAATTTAAATTAACCAGAAACAATATCAAATAACTAAACATCCATTTTTCTGGACAACCATAAGATTACGTCTTTATATCAACCTTACCACCTAAATGTGGGTGAGGTACTGATTGATTCAACATATTAACTAAACCTTCGCCAGCCATTTCTGCTGTATTCATCGCTTTTTTCAAAACCGCCAAACTTGCTTGTTGTTTCAATTGTGCTTGACTCATTGCCATGGAGATCTTTGCCACGTCCATTAAAATCACCCCTACGTAATCTAATAATTTTCAATCCATTCCAAACAATATACAAATTTAAATATCTATCAAATAGCAGCTAAATAACGAGTCATCCCTACTTCGTATTATTTCACACCTCAGATTGTTATTCAATCGCGTCCAAATCTTTCAAGCCAAAATGGGGCTTTTCAAAATTCCTCAATGTCGCATCAGAAAAGAATTAATTCATCATACTTCCCATCCCATTGAAAAGCGGTTACAAACTATTAATTTATCCCCAATCCCCATACTATTCAGGGGCTTGTCCTCTTGACTCCTTTATATAAAAAATAACGGATTCTCCGGTTTCATCTGATATTGAGTGAACTCATCCCAAGCACGTACTACACTACCATTCGGTAATATCTTGATTTTCTTTCTCCCTGTTATTTAGGTTCACAACTAATTTATTTTTGTATAATAAATAACCAGTTCTCGATAACAATATAATTTGACTGCCAGCAAAAAGGCTTGAAAATATTCCACCAAAAAGCCACGATTTCGAAGGATAAATATATAGTAATACAAAAAAGCATACGGAAATAAGTAAAAGGACGATAGACAAAACTACTCGCCGTCGATAAAAGTACGTATATTTTTTGTGGTATTCTTCCCACATTTGTTCATGGACACTTATTTGTTTAATGTTTGTGACCAGTTTAACACGCATATAATAGCCAAGTACTATGCATACTGTCCAAATAATGAGGCAGATCGGAATAAACAGGAATACATTGTTGAATGGGATTAAATGGAGTGGGAACATTCTGATAAACACAAAAACTAAAAAGAAAAGAAGTATAAAATAAGCTGGATTTATCTCTTGATCCTCTACCTTATAAATATCATTTGAATTTGCATCAACACAGATTGTAAAGCTGTTTTCCTTACCAACATTTTCTGTGAAAAATGGGATAAGTTTTAAATTTTTGCCCTTTTTCATATTGTTCATCCCCCTCTGATAAATTCGGAACCAAACATCATACTTGTGGCCAAATACGAACAAAATTAACCAATGATCCTTTAGCTTAACATCCTGCTATGATTGAACCACACTACTAGCAATTAATGAAATAATAGCCTAGCAAAGGATTGAACGAACAGTTTATATTATGGATTTTCAAAAAAAAACAAACATTGATTTTCACATCATTCATTTACACCCGGAATACACTTGAAAGTTGACAAATGTAACAACTTCACAACTAGAGAGGATAATGAGTAGTTAGTTATCTTTATGTACACTATAATAAAAGTAATAGACCTTTTCAAAAAATAGAGGAGGGTTTCGATTGGATTTCACACACACTTTTTCAAAGAGAGAAGAAATTGCGAATTCCATTACACATGGCATCGGTGCCCTTTTAAGCATTGCCGCCTTAGTGCTGTTAATCGTGTTCGCATCAATTCACGGTAATGCTTGGCACGTTGTGAGCTTCACACTATTCGGTTCAACGATGGTTTTGCTTTATATATCATCGACACTCGCTCACAGCTTCCCGCCGGGTAAAGCAAAAAATATTTTTGAGATATTCGATCACTCTGCGATTTATTTTTTCATCGCAGGGACATATACACCATTTTTATTTATCGCAGTAGAAGGGGCATTAGGATGGACGCTGTTCGGAATCGTCTGGGGACTCGCTATTTTTGGTACCGTTTTTAAAGTTTTTTTTGTGCAAAAATTCCTCCAGTTATCGACTATTCTATATGTCGTCATTGGCTGGCTAATTGTATTTGCATGGAAACCTCTTATTGCCTCCGTTCCAACATACGGTCTCGTATATTTAGTTATTGGAGGAGTAATTTATTCAGTTGGCGCGATTTTTTATGTGTGGAGAGGATTTAAGTATCACCACGCAGTTTGGCACTTGTTCGTTATCGCGGGATCGGTCATGCACTTTTTTGCGGTAATGAGTTTACTCGCGTAAGGGACACGGGCGAATTGACACACTATTGTATGTTAATGCAGCATGGTTAAATTTTACACAAAGTAAAAATGGGCATTATACTATTCTAAGAAACTAAAACATGTTTTCAGTTTTTTTGCTTCATAGTTTAAATATATGCCCATTATATTTTCACATCACATAAGAATAAGTTCTGCAAAATATATTATATTATCGTTTTAATAAATCCATAAATTTCCCGTCGCGTACTAATAGTCGATTCCCTACTCACCTTTTTCGATTAAATTCATCAATGGATTGTACGTACTTCTACCTAAATCTATTACTTCCTCTTCCCCATTTTCATATTTAATCTTTAATACCGAATCAACGACTTTACCATCCATACCTTCCACTAAAACGTTCTCCTCATCTTCACCAAGATTAGGGTTCGTTCGATATTGGGTACTCGTTTCCGTTACGCTTAACGTTTCGTGTTCCCACGTAATTTCAGGCCCAGCTTCTTTACCATAAAAGCCCATATACAGTCTATTATCTACAAGCTCAGCCCATAAAAGCATCGGATCTTCTGTATTATTTTTAAATTTATAATCCTTATATCCATAAGCAACAGCCGCATCTTGACCATACGGAACATATGCAACAGGCATCGAGTGATTGTGGCGTTCAACGATTTCTAAATCACTCGCAATCGATGTGTTATAGAGGGTAGTCGCCACATTACAAACGCCGCCACCGAAGTCCTTAACAACCTCGCCGCCAACATAACCTTCTCCTTCAAGATACCCTTTTTCCTCAGTATACGGACCGGCAACTTCATTTTGAGAAAAAACTTCCCCTGGCTCCAAAACAGTTCCCGAAATCATGCTAGCCGCAAGCCGAATATTCTCACGCTCATCGTCTGAGTACCCTTCAGAAACAGTAACAAAACCAGCGATAAGTACATCAGCACCACTTTCTTCCTGGGCTGTATTGAAATCTTCCTCTTCATCCCAAGGAAACTCAGAGATTTGTTGTGATTCCTCAGGTAATATAACCGGTTCTTCCTCTGGCTCTTCCTCTTGTTCTTCTTCTGGATTCTCAACAACCTGTTCTGTATCATTCGAAACTTCCTCTACATTATCTTCCGAAATTACCTCAGTACTTTCACTACCACACGCCATTAACAATGAACTTAATAACAAAACTAGCACCAATAGATTAATTTTTATTCTCATATTATTCTCCTCTACCCCATTATTCGAAATTCTCCGCTGCTTATATATTAACATATTTTACTAAAAATTCATTAATAGTAAGGTAAAAATCTAGTTATCTATTGTTTTGGAGAATAAAGAATGGGGGTAGGCTATATGCTCCTTCGATCGTTCACATTGGAAGTCTGAACGCAAGCCTAGTGCATCTAAGAGAGATTTTTAAACCTGCCATTCTTTCGTATACTGCTTCGGCTCTAGTGGGACATAATCATCCATCGGGACAAGCTGAACCGACCGAGTCAAGAAGATATTAACGTGACTAAAAAGTTATTAGAAGCAAGGAAAGTAATGGACATTGATTAACGTAAGTTATGATGCATATTGTTCTACCATGATGAAATTAATGATTCGCTTATTCCAGTTGAGCACCTGAGTAAGTTCCAAATCCGTTACTACTTCAAACCTATCAACACCTAGACATATGTGATAATGATTGGATTGCAGGGATCTAATAAAAGAAGATACTAGGGAATTGTTGTATGAAATTTGGTTGAAGGATGTAAAAGTGGCTAGTGTCATAGAAGCTCCATCAATCTATTTAGAAAAAACTTACGCCATTATTATATAACTGTCGTAAGTGAACGTAAGGTAATAAAGAATGAATAAGTTTAATTTCTAAAAAAGCTATTGGTGTGTACTAAGAATCTGACGATTCTTGTACAACAAACTACTTTTCTTAATCATTTTCAAACTGACAATATCTCACGCTTAGCGGATACTCGTCTTGCTTTTCCTTTATTTACATGCAAAGATTCTAGTTGTTTCACATTCGATTCATACGTTTTCATAAATAATTCCACCCCAATTAAAATAAACCCTAAGTCCAAATTACGAATTAAGGTTATTTCATTGATTCAGAATTATAATATATATTTATCTAGTGGTTTGATTCAGTAAGTAATTTGAGAATTGTTTCTCTAACGAAGCTACTTCTTCCTTTAATAGATTCATTTCATTGTACCAATCGGGTTGTTCTTCTAGAAATCTCAGAATAATGTCAGAGTTGTGTGTAAACCTGATCCTAATCAAAATGCTAATATTAGCAAGCATTCATGTACAATAAAACTCATTAAATAATTTTTCATAATTTTCCAATTCCTCATCTTTAAATTCCTTAACTGCAATAGATACCTTGTATACATCTTCTAATGCGTCTGTAACTTCCATGTAATTACTAGGGACAATGCAACTAAGAATGGAATTAAAATAATTATAAAATAATACATCTAAATTTATTAGTTTGGATTTTAATTCCCCTATTTCAACCTTTCTTTTCGTAAACATTTTGTAGGTTACACTTTCTCCATCTATCGAAACTCCCATATATGGATTGTTATACTGTTTTCCCAATCCTTGAAAGTGCAAAGTACCCCTATGCTTTAGATAATTATAAAGTTCCCTTAATTCCCTAAATAACGAGTTATTATAAAAAGAATTTGCAATATGCAATAAAGCCGATTCTTTTCTGTACTTTAATTTATTTACTAAGGTTTCATAGCTACATTGATTGCTATATTTATCATATGAATCTGGAGATGCTAAAAAATATAAAGAATTATCCGATGTATAAAAAAACATCACTTGCCATGACAAATCAATTGCAAAGTTATAGAAATTTAAAGCATTCATCAAAAAGTTAGAACGTACCATTTTTAAACTATTTTCATCATATTCCGAAATCAACTGACCATAATTTTCATTTTCAGTCATATATAAATTGTATCTGGCATTAGCAAAAGCATAGTATACATCATCGACTTTTTGAAGCGCATAGATGATTCTAGGTTCAAAGTTTGCGTAATGTTTTTCTTGTGGCAAATAGTTATGCCAAGAATGGAATTCATGACTTGTATATAATGAATCAACAGTCACTATTATCTTAACCCCCTCCAACTTTTGTAAATTAAAATTACAGCAGAATTTAATTTCATCACTTCTCTTCATGATTATACTCTAACCTATATCAGTATCTTATTTCAAAAAAGAAACCCTAGCTAAAAGCTAGAGTTCCCTTCAAATAGTTCAATATTAACGTAATAACTGTAATACCCCTTGTGGAGTTTGGTTAGCCTGGGCTAACATTGCTTGTGCTGCTTGAGTTAGAATGTTGTTCTTAGTGAACTCCATCATTTCTTTAGCCATATCAACGTCTCTAATACGTGATTCTGCAGCTGTTAGGTTCTCTGAAGAAGCGCCTAGGTTATTTATTGTATGATCCAAGCGATTTTGAACTGCTCCCAACTTAGAACGTTCAGCAGAAACATTATCAATTGCTGTTTGAATTGTTGTTATTGCGGCATCTGCTTTTTCTTGATCGGATATATTTATACCTACGGTAATTTTGTCCCCCTCAACTAGAGCTTTATCCGTATTAAATAATAGGGCACCGTCAGTAGTATAATATCCTGCGCCTTTAGCATTAATTGCAGATTCTTCACCTTCTGCTGCTTTTATTTCTGCTCCTGCTTCATAAAAAGTATAATCTGTTCCGTCAACGATTATTTTCCCGTCAGCTTCAGCTGTATGAGTATTTGCAACCTTTAATTCTGTTCCACTCATATCGTTAATAGATACCTTTAAATTTTGATTTGAGTTTGCACCTACGTGGAATGTTGCATCCGTTAAAGTACCGTCAAGTAATTTTTGAGTGTTAAATTCCGTATTACTCGAAATATCATTTAATGCATTAGCAAGTTGGTCAATTTCTTTTTGTAATTCCCCACGATCAGATTCATTATTTGTGTCGTTTGAACTTTGCACTGCCAGTTCACGCATTCTTTGTAGAATCGCATGTGTTTCGTTTAAAGCACCTTCAGCTGTTTGGATTAACGAAATGCCATCCTGAGCGTTTTTCTGCGCCATATCTAATCCACGAATTTGTCCACGCATTTTTTCTGAGATTGCAAGACCTGCTGCGTCATCTCCTGCACGGTTAATCTTTAGTCCAGAAGAAAGCTTCTCCAATGACTGTGATACTGCATTGTTGTTTGCACTTAACTGACGATGTGTATTAAGTGCTGAAATATTGTGATTGATAATCATGATCAATCTACCTCCATGTATTTTATTTT
>Ga0079226_10003022_pt1 | contig 12976 bp, 9 predicted proteins | sample Poulit2014_FD_76345 | JGI IMG/M metagenome (GOLD analysis project Ga0079226, IMG submission 76345) | Agricultural soil microbial communities from Georgia to study Nitrogen management - Poultry litter 2014 | ecosystem: Environmental > Terrestrial > Soil > Agricultural land | place: USA: Georgia... | reverse complement strand
CAATATTCATAAGTCTTTAATTAGTTAATAAGAATTCAACAAATTATTGTTTTTCGAATTATATTTCATGTATAACTATTGTTATAAAAAGACTTTTCTTGTTAAATTTTAGGAAAAGGCTTGCATTATTTTTTTATTTATCTTATAATGAGTATAGAATAATAAATAAAGGAGGAAACAATGACACTATTTATTATTGGACTTATAATTTTGTTAGGAGGAGGATATCTCTATTCAAAATATGTTGAAAGTCAACTAGAACCAGACGATAGAGAAACTCCAGCAGTCAAAAAAGCCGACGGTGTCGACTTTGTTGTCATGAGTAAGACTAAAAACTGGCTTATTAACTTACTAAATATAGCCGGTACAGGCCCAATCTTAGGCCCTATCCAAGGTATCCTATTTGGTCCTATCGCTTTTATAGCCATTCCTATTGGTTGTGTAATAGCAGGTGCAGTCCACGACTTTATGACAGGATTTATTTCTATGAGAAACGGTGGTAGCCAGGTACCAAAACTTGTTGGTAAATACCTAGGTGGCGGAGTTAGGGCTTTTTATAATGTGATTATAGCCATCCTACTTCTCCTAACAGGTGTTGTATTTGTTTATACACCAGGAGATTTAATCGCTAAATTCGTCCTAGGAAAAGACCCAGAAGGTGCAGTTATTTGGATAATCTACGCTGTAATCTTTGCTTATTACATATTATCAACAGTAATGCCTATCGATAAGGTAATCGGTAAAATCTACCCATTCTTTGGAGCATTCTTAATAATATCTGCTATAGGCGTACTTATAGGTGTAATTGTAAAAGGTAATGCCCACCTTGCTTTTGAAGGCCAAGGCCTACTAGCAGACCACCCTAAGGGACAAAGATTTATCCCAGCATTCTTTATTACAGTTGCCTGTGGCATCCTATCAGGCTTCCACGGTTCTCAAGTAACCCTTGTTTCAAGAACTGTTAAAAGCGAAAAAGAAGCAAAATCGACCTTCTACTCTACAATGATAGCTGAAGGTTTTATAGCTATGATCTGGGCAGCAGGTGCCATGGTACTTTTCTCCACTGGAGAAAGCGCTCTTGATACACCAGGAACAATCATGGTTGGTAATATTTCTAAATACTTCATGGGTAATATCGGAGGTTTACTTGCTATAATCGGTGTAATAGTCCTTCCTATCACATCAGGCGATACAGCATTTAGGTCACTTAGACTAATAATTTCTGAAGAGATGAATATAGACCAAAGAAAAGCTGGTAAAAGAGCCGGTCTTGCAGCAGTATTATTTATTCCAGCAGCAGGTATCCTTTACTTTGCAAAAACAAATCCTAATGGATTTAATATCCTTTGGAGATACTTCGGATTTACAAACCAATTCGTAGCAATATTTGCCCTAGCAGTTGCAACAGTATACCTAATGTACCATAGCAAAAACTACCTAATTACCTTAATACCAGGTGCCTTCTACTGCTTCATAGTATTTGCCTTTATAATAAACGCAGACCCTATTGGATTTAGACAACCATACACTATCGCCTATCCACTCGCAGCAGTAATCACAGTTTTATATGTCATCTTCGTATTAAAACTAGGTAAGAAAAACAGAGCAAGAATCGAATCTATTATTCTAGACTAAATTTTATAAAAGGGGTGGCTTAGGCCACTCTTTTTTAATATAATCTCTTATAGGAGGAATTATGAAATTTATACTGACAAAAAAAGCCCAAGACTTCGCTTTAAAGAAAAATATAAAAGATCTATTTATAAATCCAGACCTTGATAGCAAAGAGGCATGCTGTGGGATAGGAACTGTTGATTTTGATGTATCTACTAAACTTATTGGAGATAAAGAAGCCTACAAAAAATACTCGGATAAGGATATAGATATCTATGTAAATCCCAATTTCTTTTCCTTTGTAAAAGATGATATGGAAATAGAAATATCTGCCTTTGGTCTAGGAGCTTTTAAAAAATTTTATCTAAAAACAGAAATAAACACAATCGAGAGATAAGATGAAAAACCTTTATAAAAAAATCGACGACTTTAAAAATAAATATCCACTTGATAAAAGTTTAGAAGCAAGAATTCCAAACCCAAAATTTTTGTATATGGGAAATACCGTCCTAGAAGATGCTATAGCAGCTATTTTAGCTGGCAAAAATATTCTCTTGGTCGGAGATAAGTCTACAGGAAAAAACGTCCTTGCAGAAAATTTGTCCTACCTCTTTCGCCGCCCAATGTGGAATATTTCCTTTCACGTAAGTGTAGATGCCTCAAGCCTAATTGGTGATGACACCCTAAAAAAGGGAGAAGTTATCTTTAGGGAAGGTCCCATTGCCCTAGCAAGTCGTTATGGAGGATTTGCCGTCCTTGATGAGATTAATATGGCAAAAAACGAAGCCATGGCAGTCCTCCACTCTGTCCTTGACTACAGGAGAAAAATCGATATACCAGGCTACAACCTTATAGAAGTCCATCCAGCAACCCGTTTTATAGCAACCATGAACTACGGCTATGAGGGTACGCGTGACCTTAACGAGGCCCTATTATCAAGATTTGTTATTATAAAGATGCCAAGGATAGAAGATAGCGACCTAAGATATCTTATAAAAACCCACTACCCAGACCTTAAGGAAGCTTTTATAAATGACCTAGCAAACTTTTTTAGAGATCTCAAAGATAAGGCAGAAAACCACGAGATTTCTGATTTAGCCCCAGATTTACGTGGTATTTTTGACGCCCTTGACTTAGTCAAGGAGGGAGTTGAATTTAAGGAAGCTATGAGACTTTGCCTTGTAAATAAAATCTTTGATGACTATGAGATGGATCTAATAGAAGATTTATTAAAGGCTCGTTTTAAGGATAATATTTATCAAAAAGATATAGCAAATGGATAGAACAAAGAAAAAAATCTATGAAAATAGAATAAATAACCTCCAACGGGCAGGTGCTAAAAATTACGATGTGGATAATTTCATAATTGGGGAAAATATTGACGGCAATCCGGATTTTTATCTCAATTTAATTATTGGCCTTGCTATAAAATATTTAGGTGAAAAAGAAATAAAAAATTTATTTGATTCCTGGGCCTATAATATAAGACGAGATAAGTATGATTTGGCCTTGATTTTTATCATAGAAGACTTCGTCTACAAAAAAGAAATTAATAACCGTCCTGTTCTAAAGTCTTTAAGAAAGGCCTACGCAGAGAAGTTTTTAGATGATAAGTATGACCTAAACAGGAGAAACCTTGCCCTCAGACAAAATCAAATCTATAGGCTAGAAATACTCAGAATGAAGGAAATCCTAGGAGAAAATCCCGGTAAAATTTCAAACAAAGACTTAAATCTCTATAAATCCTTAAGACTTCCTGAAGATACAAACCAAACTAATTTAGAAAAAAGAGTAATTAGGCTTTTTATAACCTACCTAGGCTATAGGGAAAATAAGGTCCTAAAAAAATTCCCATCCTTAAATCTAACTCTATTTGAAAGTGCAGGCATAGTAAGCCTTGAAAGATCAAATATGCCAGCAAGTTTTAAAGGCAAAAGTCAAAAGACTTATGGCCTAGGAAACTTTATCTTAGATTTTAGGATAAAAAAAAGAAGAGAAAGCCTAGCCTACATAGGAAAAACCTTTGGTAAGTCTCTTTTTGATGAAAAAATAAGGCTGGGTATTGAAAGAGGTTTATGCACGGGATCTCATAAAAAATCAAGACTATTTTTTACCAAGGGCATTAGCGACAATGATAAGGGCCTAGACCAGGATTTAAACAAAAAAACCATCGAAAGACACCTCTTAAAATTTAAAACGAATAAGGCAGCCTATACCAGGGCCATTTCTGTCCTATCTAAGGAAATCAAACTTAAGCTAAACCTTACTTCCTCTTTTGACTACGATCTAGGAAGAAGGGGTAAGCTTATCCCAAAACTTGCCTACAAGGCAGAAATATCTGATAGAGCAAGGATTTTTAAGAAGAAAAGTCTAGTTACTGACCCTTCTATGAAAGTTGACCTCTTAGTTGACGGATCAGCCTCCCTTCTTGATAGAGAATCAGAAGTAGCTATCGAAGCCTATATCCTAGCTAAATCTCTCGAAAATAACAATATCCTAAATAGGATAATCTCCTTTCAGACTGTAGGAGATTTTACCATCCTTACTATCCTTAAAGACTACGACGAAAATACTGATATGAAGAAAATATTTCGTTTTAAATCCATGGGTCGGAACAGGGACGGCCTTGTCTTTCGCGCCTATAGGTCCCTTTTATCTAAGGATAATAAAAATACCCTAAGTATAATACTAACAGATGCCAATCCGCAGGACCTAAAGCCCCTTATAACAGAAGGCCTTAGGCTAAATAAGCCCTACCAAGATCAAATAAGCCTTGAGGATACCAGGGAAAGTCTAAAGGCCCTTAGAAAAAACGGCCTAAAAATAGCCGCCATAATAAATGGCGACCATGTAGAAAATTCCAAGGCTCTTTATAGAAATGACTTCATAAAAATAAAGTCCCCTACTGGCATAGCCTCTGCTGCTGGTAAATTTATCAAAAAACAAATATCATCCATAGAAAAAAGCTGAATTCATTATAATTTTGAACTCAGCTTTTATTTTTAAAATAATCCATCAAACAAAGACATTTGGTTCTCTTCTTGGATTCCTTCTATAATTCCTAGGTCTTTTAGACTCTTAAGGGCATTTTTATTTACGGATGTTCTAGATGTTAAATCTTCTACCGAAATAAATTCTCCCTTGACCCTTTCTCTTACTATATCCCTCGCCATAGCCTCACTTACATCATCGACTGCAGCTAGGGGTGGGAGGATTTCTCCATCCTTTATTAAAAACTTTGTCGCATCTGATTTATAAATATCAGCCTTGCTTATTTTTATTTCTCTAGCGTGCATCTCTTCTGCAACCTCGAGAACTGTCTTTAAATCATTGTCTCTTTGGGTCAGGTCGAAATTATTTCTATAAGAATCTAAGGACATTTGAACTGAATCAAAACCAGCAAGGATGGTTGAATAAGAGAAGTCTCCAAGCTTACTTGAATAATAAGAAGCATAGAAGGCTTCTGGATAATAAACCTTGTAGTAGGCAATCCTGTAGCTCATCAAGCAATAGGCAACAGCGTGGGCCTTAGGAAAGAGGTATTTAATCTTTAGGCAAGAATCTATATACCAATCCTTGACCCCATTTTCCCTCATGTAATCAATAGTCTCCTCGCTAAGAGGTTTTCCCTTACGGACCTTTTCCATGATATTGAAAGACTTTTTCTTATCAAGGCCTTCTTGGATAAGGGCGTTCATAATATCATCACGAGTTGATATTATCTCATTAAAGTCGGCTGTATTGCTCTTTATGAGGTCTTGGGCGTTATTTAGCCACACATCTGTACCGTGGGATAGTCCAGAAATCCTTGCCATCTCAGAAAACTTCTTTGGATAGGTATCCTTCAGCATGCCACGGACAAAGTTTGTCCCAAATTCTGGTATACCTAGAGTACCTATATCATTATTTGAAAAATCGTGTTTGATTTTAAGTGGTTCTGTAGATGAGAAAATCTTCATTACGTCTTGATCATCCATCTTTATCTTTAATGGATCAGTTCCTGTTAAGTCTTGTAGGTTCCTTATAACAGATGGCACATCGTGGCCTAGAAGGTCAAGTTTTAAAAGCGTCTCCTCCATTACCCTATATGGGAAATGAGTGGTCCTATTGCCGCTAGATGGGTCGTCCGCTGGATATTGGATTGGACATATATCAAATACATCTATATCATCTGGCACAACTATAAGACCGCCTGGGTGTTGGCCTGTTGACCTTTTTACTTCACTAAGTCCTCTTTGAAGTTTCCTAATTTGGGCACCGGTTAGGTTTAAGTTATTTTCTTCCATGTATTTTTTGATATAACCAAAGGCGGTATTATCCTTGATTGTACCGATAGTACCTGCTCTAAAGACCTTGCCTTCACCAAAAAGTTCTTCAGTGTATTTATGGATAGTTGGTTGGTATTCACCAGCAAAGTTTAAGTCTATATCTGGCTCCTTATCACCTTCAAAACCTAAGAAGACTTCAAAAGGGATGTTGTGACCATCCTTGTGCATGGCAGTCCCACATTCTGGACAATCTTTGTCTGGATAATCTATACCTGATCCTAAAAGATCTTCTTCAAAAAACTCTGAATGCTTACAAGATGGACATACATAGTGGGGAGATAGGGGATTTACTTCTGTAATATCAGCCATGGTAGCTGCAAAGGATGATCCAACAGAACCTCTTGATCCTACCAAGTAACCATCTTCATTAGATTTTTTAACAAGTTTTTGGGCGATTATATACAAAACAGCATAGCCATTTGATATAATCGAATGAAGTTCTCTATCTAACCTATCTTTTACTATCTTTGGCAAAGGATCTCCGTAGATTTCATGAGCCTTATTAAAGCAAGCTTCCCTTAGCATATCTTCAGAGCCTTCGATTTTTGGAGGGAAGGTTCCTGGTGGTATTGGCCTTATATCTTCAAGAGCTGCCACAATTTTTTTAGGATTTCTAATAACAAGCTCATAAGATTTAGAATCTCCTAAATAGGCAAAGTCATTTAGCATCTCTTCTGTAGTTCTCAAATAATATAGGGGTCTATTTTCCCTATAAAAGAAGAAAGAACCTTTTTTAAGAATATTTCTTAATTTATAATCACCTGGCTTTAGGTATCTGACCCCGCCTGTGGCTGCAACTAGCTTATTGTTTTCTTCTCCAAAATCGATTATAGTTTGGTTTATTTTTTTTACCTGATCTAGGGAATCAATTTTTCCACCCTCTACCTTATCCAAAAACATGGATACAGGTTCTACTTGATAAAAATCAAAGAGATCTAAAACTCTTTTTATATCCCTATCATTTCTCTCATTTAGGATATAGTCAAAAAGCATACCCTCTGAACCACCAGCTCCTAAGAGTAAACCCTCCCTATACTTTTTAAGAACAGAAAGTGGAGTTCTTGCTTCACCATTTGCTATATGGTTCATCCTTGATTCTGAAATTAACTTGTATAAATTTTTTAGCCCTGTCTTATCCTTGGCGTAGGCAAGGGCTGAGAAGGTCTGGTGCTTGGCTTTGGGATAAGAGGTTTTTAGCCTATTTATAGTTGATATATCAAGGCCATCTTCTTCCATAATTATCCTATACATTTTGATAAAAATTTGAGCTGTAGCTTTAGCATCATCGCTTGCCCTATGGTGGTTAAAGGCTGGTATATCAAGCTTTCTTGCAATTTTATCTAGGGAGAATTTCCCCATATCAACAAAAAGGGCTCTGGCCATTGGTAGGGTATCTAGGTAAATTGGATCAAATTTAAAACCAAGCTTATGGGCATTATGTCTAATAAAGCCCACGTCAAAGTCTGTATTTTGACCAACTAAAAGACTATCCCCACAAAATTCTAAAAAACCTGGCAAAACTTCGTCAATCTTTGGCTTATCAGCTAGCATGGCATCAGTAATACCAGTTATTTCAATGATTTTTTCTGGAAGCATTCTTTCAGGATTTATAAGCTGGTTGTAGGTTTCGGTGATTTCCCCGTTCTCTACCCTGACAGCTCCTATTTCTGTTATAGCGTCCCTATATTTTAAAAGTCCTGTTGTCTCTATATCAAAGACTACAAAAGACCCGTCTTCTAGGTCTTTGAAGGTTGGGACTTCTTCATTTGAAAGATTTGTCAATATCCTTAACTCATCTTCTACAAGGAGGAGTTCTACCCCGTTTAAGACCCTAATTCCATTTTTCTTATACTTGTCATAAACATAAGGCAAAACTTGGAGGTTTTCTGTATCAGTAATACCTATAGTATCCCAGCCCCAGTCCTTAAGGACAGGTAAAAGCTCTCCATCATCAACAAAGCCATCTAGGTTGGTGTATTTAGAGTGAAGCTCTAGTTCAAACCTCTTATCAGTTGCTAAGTCTACCTTCTTAGAAATCAAAGCATCAACCATGGAATTTACTGTAAAAACATCTTCCTTGGCGAAATCATCAAAGTTTAAAACTCCCTCGACCTGGACATCAAGTCCATCTTTTAAGCCTTCTAACTTAAAGTTATTTTTCTTATTGGCAAAAAGCTTACAAGATATAGCGTCGGTCTTATCCTCAAGGTCAAAGGTATAGATAAAATAACCAGACTTGGTCTCAAAGACAGAAAGCCCATAGATAGTCCCTATTAGAGAATTTGTTACACCTTTTTTGTCATAGATATCCTGAATTTCTATGGGATCATTTTTTATCTTTCTCCCAAAATTCAAGCCGTCTGTCTTTTTTTTAGCCTCTTGTTTTTCCTTTTGGTTGTTTTGATAATTTATAGCCTGGGCTATTTTTCTTTGAAGCTGGGCTTCCTTGGCTTTTTTCAAGTCTTCAAAGGAGTTTCCTTCTTTAGCCTTTTTTAGACTAGAAGTAGGGACTTCCTCTTTCTCAGCCTCTTTGCTTTTATTCAAATCTTCTTTAATAGGGTTAGTCTCTTCTCCGCTCTCTTCGCGAGATTCTTCTTGAGAAGATTCTTCTTGAGATTTTTCTTTACCTTTATCGCTACTTTCTGCATAACTTGGGTCTTTACTTACAAGAACTTGGTCTATGTCATGCCCATCTTCTTTATCAGGAGATTCTTGTATAGATTGCGATTCTTCCCCGAGTTCATCGATAGGATTTTTAGAATTTTCGCTATCAGGCTCCTTAAAAACTACATCGTTGAGATTATCAGGTACATCTTCATATTCTATGTCACCTTCATAGGCAGGGATGTAGTCATCTATAGGATTTGTAGGGATTTTCTCATAAGAAAGTTTAAGCCTTACATAAGAAAAATAATCTCTTAAATCTTCTTCGAGTCTAGAATCAAGTGGGTTTTGAGATTTTATCTTAATTTCAAGGAGATTTTCACCCTTGTAGTAAACTGCACTTATGATACTATATAAATTTTCTTCGACATTTATAAAATTTACCAGATCAATTTGCATTTTTTTCTTCTTTTAAAGCTTCAATCAAAGTATCAACTATATCTTCTTCTTTCACTTTTTTAATAGTCTTGCCATTTTTAAATAAAAAGCCCATACCATTAGCAGCAGAGATCCCATAGTCAGCTTCTTTTGATTCGCCAGGACCATTTACCGGACAACCCATAATGGCAACCTTGGCATTTATATCAAAACCCCTTGACTTTTCCTCTACTTCTGCAACTATCTTTGGAAGGTCAACTGTAGTACGAGAACAAGTTGGGCAAGAGACTATATCAAGACCATCTCGTCTAAGACCAAGAGCTTTAAGAATTGCCTTAGCTGCCCTTACTTCTTCTAAAATATCACCTGTGATAGAAACCCTTAGAGTATCACCTATACCATCTTTAAGTAAGGAACCTATACCAATAGATGATTTTACAAGGGCTTGGTAAAGGGGACCTGCTTCAGTAACACCTAGGTGAAGAGGATATTCTACCTTGGATGATAAAAGCCTATAGGCGTCAATCATGGTATTAACATCAGAAGATTTAACCGAGATTTTTATATCACGAAAGTCCATCTCCTCAAGGATTTTTACTTCTTCTAGGGCACTAGCCACAAGGGAGTCCTTGTTTACCCCTCCAAACCTATCAATAATATCTCTTGAAATAGATCCAGAGTTTACTCCTATTCTTATAGGGATTTGGCGTTTCTTGCACTCTTCAACTAAAAGAGCTACCTTATCACGGCCACCGATATTTCCTGGGTTGTACCTTAGGCAGTCGCAACCATTTTCTACTGCTGCAAGGGCAAGCTTGTAGTCAAACTGGATATCTGCCACAAAGGGAATGTTTGTTAATTCCTTAATCTTTAAAATAGCTCTCGCATCTTCTATAGTGTTTATAGCAGATCTAGAAATATCGCAGCCTTCAGCCTCAAGTGCTCTTATTTGCTTAACTACCGCATCTACATCGCTAGTCTTTGCTGTTGTCATTGATTGGATAGAAATAGGAGAGCCACCTCCAACAGCAACATCTCCTACAAAAATTTTTCTTGTTTCTTTTCTCATATTTACCTTCTTATCTAAATAAATTTATTATATCTTTTATGGAAACCACCAAGATTAGACCTAATAAGATGAAAAATCCAATCATGGTTACTCTCTCTTCAAATTTCTTGTTAATTTTTTTGCCGCTTGCCATCTCAATAGCGCTTGTAAGAAGCTTAGATCCATCAAGGGCTGGTATGGGTAAGAGGTTAAAGACGGCAAGGTTTACTGAAATATAGGCTAAAAAGTATAAAAGATTGCTAAGACCTGTCTGAGCTTGATTGCCTATTTCTTTTAGAACTCCAACAGGGCCTGATAGGGCTCCTAGGTCAAGTTTACCAGTAAAAAGTCTACCAAGGATAGTAAAAATCATCTTAATATTTCGTCCTGTTTCCTTAAAACCAAGGCCTATAGCCTCAAAAAATCCGGGATTACGCCTAGCTGGAACTATACCTATATAGATATTTTCCGCTTCAACTCTTGGCTTAAAATCAAAATCTAGGATCTTTCCATCCCTTTTAACTTCTACCCTTACTTTCTTATCAAAGTTGTCATCTTCATAAAATTTTCCCACTTCTTTAGAAATATCAGTAAAATCAGAAATCTCAGCATTATTGATTTTTAAAATCTCATCGCCAATTTCTATACCAGCTGCCTTAGCAGGTGACTTATCAATAAAATCATCTACCCTAGTAGTAACTACTCCACTTAAGAAACCCACTATAGTAAAAACTACTACTGCTATAATTAAATTTGCCACAGGTCCTGCAAGAATGGTTAGAAACCTCTTAAAAGCAGGGGCATTGTCAAAGCTTCTTGGGTCATTTGACTCATCTTCCTCACCTTCCATAGCACAATATCCACCAATAGGAATAGCCCTTAAAGAATAAGTAGTCTCTCCTTTTTCTTTTGAATAGATTAGAGGCCCCATTCCTATAGCAAACTCATTTACCTTTATTCCCGATTTTTTAGCCACAATAAAGTGGCCAAACTCGTGGAAAACTATCAGTAGCAAAAATAAAACTACCGCTAATATTATTCTCATTAATTCTCCTTAAATTCTAGAAAAAAGATAAAGGACAGGTGCAATAAACATGATAGAATCAAACCTATCAAGGATGCCACCGTGACCTGGTATAAGGTTACCAAAATCTTTAATTCCAGTTTGTCTTTTTATATATGAAGCAATTAAATCCCCAATCTGAGACATAATCGCAGCTATAATTGTAAAAATAACTATCTCTCTTATATAATTATCTAGGCCAAACTCATGACAGTAGACAATATTTAAAACTGTCGCACCGATAATCCCACCAATAGAACCTTCTATAGTTTTATTAGGACTAATGTGGGCCATCCACTCCATCTTATGCTTACCAAAAAGGCTACCAACAAGATATGCAAAGGTATCTGAACCCCATGCAGTAATATAAAGCATCCAAACATAGGAAACATCTTTAATCCTCAAAATATGAGAAAATAAAAGTGATACATAAAGCATAACAAAGGCAGCAGCAAAGGCATCATACAATGAATAATGCCCTGTTAAAATTATATACATAAATAAACATAAAACCGAAACAACAATTGATGCTATATACATATCCGAATTATTTATAAAAGCTGCAAGCATAATCATTCCGTTGATAAAGTACAAGGCTTTTATTGGCAAGTGAAGGTCAATTTTCTTTAAAGCCTTGTCCATCTCATGAAGGGCTATATAAGAAAAAGCTGTCACCCCAAGGGCAAGGGGAATCCTACCCATATAAGTAATAAGTATTAGAAGGGTCAAAATAACAATGCCACCCAAGGCCCTATTTAAAAACTTAATCATAAGCCACCATATCTTCTATCTCTTTTGGTGAAAGCTACTATCGCTTCCCTAAGGTCATCTTCTGTAAAATCAGGCCACAAAACTTCAGTAAAATACAGCTCTGTATAGGCAAGCTGGTAGACTAAAAAGTTTGACAATCTAAGCTCACCACCCGGTCTAATTAAAAGATCTGGATCAGCTTGACCCGATGTATATAAGTTATCCGAAATTAATTCTTCTGTAATCTCATCTACTCCGTAGCCTTTTTTCATAATTTCTTTAAAACTGTGGACAAGTTCGTCCCTGCCCCCATAGTTTAGGGCGATATTTATAACAAGCGACTTGTTATCCTTTGTTTTATCTAAGGCAAATTCGCAAGCCTCTTTAGTCTTTTTAGGAAGCTTTGTTATATCTCCTAAGAAATTTAGCTTACAATCTTCTTCCATAAGCTCATCTATCTTAGAATTTACAAATTTAATCAGTAAATCCATCAAAAACCCAACTTCACTAACAGGTCTTTTCCAATTTTCTGTAGAAAATGCATAAAGAGTCAAAGTTTTAACGCCAAATTTCTTAGCTGACCTTGCTATCCTAATCACATTTTCCGCACCTTCCTTATGGCCGAAGGTCCTAGGCCTATTTTGTTTTTTAGCCCACCTGCCATTTCCATCAAGGATAATGGCTATGTGGTTTGGTATTTTTAATTCAGTCATAATCCCTCTCTATATCCTAACCACTATACCCAAAGGAGGGCTTATTTTCTATAAAATTTTAGGCTTATAAGTAAGCTTGTCCATTTTATTTTTCATTTCAATTTCCTATTTTACTAATTCCAAGAGTAAAAGCGGCATATTTTCTTATGCCGCCTGTTTTTATAATTTTATTTATCCTTAGACTCAAGTTTAATAACTTCCCTAACACATCCGTCATTAGACGGGATTTCTGAGTGGTCTTTTCTTGGGATTTCTATGTCTGGGATAGTGTAAGTGGATTCTTCAATTGTTTTTGTTTCCCTAAGACCGAGCTGGTGGGAGAATCTTAGGATGTATTTGGTATTTGGGAGTTTGACCATGGCAGGACTTGTTCCTATACCGTCGCCTCCAGTTTTCTCACCTATAACCACCCCTAGAT
>Ga0079226_10003021_pt1 | contig 12976 bp, 10 predicted proteins | sample Poulit2014_FD_76345 | JGI IMG/M metagenome (GOLD analysis project Ga0079226, IMG submission 76345) | Agricultural soil microbial communities from Georgia to study Nitrogen management - Poultry litter 2014 | ecosystem: Environmental > Terrestrial > Soil > Agricultural land | place: USA: Georgia... | reverse complement strand
GGTTTCGGTGATCTCAACCAACATGGAGCCGACGCATTCAAATTCGTGACCCGTACGAAAACCGTGACTTCCCGCTGGCCATCCGGAGTTAAAGAAGAAGCCAGCTTTGTCATGCCACTTCAGTAAAGGAAGCTATGTCGCAAGATGAAATTTTGACATCCGTTAAGGGCGGTCTAGGCATGATTATGCTAAACCGCCCAAAAGCGGTTAACGCGCTAACCCACGATATGATTGGCCAGTTGGATCGTGCGCTAACTGAATTTGAATCCGATGACGATATCCACGCCGTGTTGGTGCAAGGCTCAGGTGATCGTGGACTGTGTTCCGGTGGGGATGTCGTATCGATCCACGACAATGCCGTCAATAATGATTTGCAAGCTGCGGCTCCTTTCTTCCGGGAGGAATACACACTTAATAACCGGATTTATAATTACCCAAAGCCGTACATCGCAATCATGAACGGGTTGGTGCTGGGCGGGGGAGTCGGCATTTCCTCGCCCGGATCTCACCGAGTAGCAACAGATTCGACAAAATTGGGTATGCCAGAAGTCGGGATCGGCTTCAGCCCAGACGTTGGTGGGGTATATTTTCTGGCCAACGCTCCCGAATCCGTGGGCAAGTACATGGCGTTGACGGGTAGTCATGTTTCCGGGCCGGATGCAGTGTATGCCGGTCTGGCAGACGTTCACGTTCCGGACGGTCAGGTAAATGCTTTGATCGAACGCTTACAAACCATTACCGGCCCCGACCAGGTTGATGAAGTTCTTGCGGACTTTGATCAGCCTGGTGAATCTCTGTTAAGTATTGAATCACCATGGATCAATTATGCATTTGGTTCTGAGACAGTCGAAGAAATCATCTCCGGTGTGCAAAGCATTGCTGACCAAGGCAACGAGATCGCCAAAAAAGCACTCAAAGCTCTGCGGCGACACTCGCCCACGGGCCTAAAGGTCGCTTTAGAAGCAGTCAACCGCGCTAAAGACTTGAATTTTGGTGAAGTGCTGGTTCAAGACTTGCGGACCACAATGCATGCTGTAGAAGGCGATGACTTGGCTGAAGGGATTCGTGCCCAGATTATAGACAAAGACCGCAATCCACGATGGAACCCTGCCCAGCTCAGCGACGTGACAGACGAAGCCGTTGCAGCGTTCTTTGAACCCGTTAACGGCGTTGAAGACTTGGCTTTGAACTAAGTAAGGACATATTATGGAAATCGCTTTTCTCGGTCTTGGGAATATGGGGTCCCATATGGCCCGAAATCTAGTCGAAGCCGGCTATAACGTAACCGGTTTTGATGTCGTAGAGTCGGCTATTCGAGCCGCCACGGTACACGGTGTGAGACCCGGTAATTCTGCTATCGAAACGGTTAAAGGCGCCGACGTAGTCATCACCATGTTTCCTGCTGGTGAACATGTCCTGGCCGCTTATCGTGATGGACTGTTAGCTGCCGCTGCACCGGGAACCCTGTTCATCGATTCGTCCACTATCGCAGTCGATGATGCAGTCCAGGCAGCAGAAATGGCTCACGAAGCTGGGCATCTTGCATTAGATGCTCCAGTGTCAGGGGGCACGGCGGGGGCAGAAAAAGGCGCCTTAACTTTCATGGTGGGTGGCAGCCAGGAAGCCTTTGACACAGCCACGCCGCTCTTTGAGATCATGGGGCATCAAATTGTGCATGCCGGAGATTCTGGTAGCGGCCAAGCAGTTAAGATTGTCAACAACATGGCACTGGCTATCAATACCATAGCGACGGCTGAAGCGTTCAGCCTTGGCGAGAACTTAGGATTGAGCCATCAGGCGCTTTATGATGTGATGTCGACCTCGGCTGCACAATCCTGGTCGGTGACTACCAATTGTCCGGTACCCGGTCCAGTTCCTACCTCGCCAGCATCAAATGAGTATCGACCAGGTTTTGCTACTGGCCTGATGACAAAAGATCTCACACTTGCTCGTGAAGCTATTGAAGCCACTGATACTCCGGCAGACTTCGGTATGGCTGCTTATCATGCGTACACTGAATTCAACTCCGAGGAGACTTCCGGCAAAGACTTCTCCGCTATTATTGCCACGAAACAGAAAGGTTAGTTTGTGTCTACCGAAATAATCTTGACTGAAACGGTCGATCGCATCGGAGTCATTCGTTTAAATCGTCCAGATGCGCTCAATGCTCTCAACGCTGAAGTCATGCACGCCGTTGTTGATGCTGCGGAAGCTTTTCAAGCTGACCCGAACATCATGGCCATTGTACTAACTGGAAACGAAAAAGCCTTTGCTGCCGGTGCTGACATCAAAGAAATGAACTCCAAGTCTTACATCGAAATGCAACAGGCCGACTGGTTTTCACAGTGGACCCGATTCACTGCGATCCGGCTACCAGTCATCGCGGCAGTAAACGGCTACGCACTTGGCGGTGGCTGCGAACTAGCCATGATGACCGATATGATCGTCGCTGGGCCAAAAACACAATTTGGTCAACCAGAAATTAATCTCGGTGTTATCCCTGGCATGGGCGGATCCCAGCGGTTAACTCGAGCTGTTGGCAAATCTAAAGCCATGGATATGGTTCTCACTGGACGGATGATGGACGGTGAGGAGGCCGAGCGCGCCGGTCTAGTAGCTCGTTTGGTGGCTGACGAGACAGTATTTGATACCGCTATGGAGATCGCCCAGACCATCGCTGCAAAGTCCCGTCCGGTAGTTATGGCAGCTAAAGAAGCTGTGAATACGGCTTTTGAAACAACACTGCAACAAGGCTTGCTATTTGAACGCCGTACCTTCCATGCTCTTTTTGCGCTGGAGGATCAGTCTGAGGGAATGGAAGCGTTTACCAATAAACGTCAGGCTGAGTTCAAAGACCGGTAATTTAGTTGCTGAGACGGAAAATGAAGCGTGGCCTGGGGAACTGCCGGGCCACGCTTCATTATGCTTAGCTACTGGCGTCTTTATCTAGCGGAATACACGTGCTGTCTATTTGAAATCTGCCGCTGAATATTCATGATCGTAGCCTCCGCTTGTTGTGCGAACAGCCATTGACTGGTCTGTAAGTTCTCCGTCGGCGCCATGAAATTCGGCTTCTTTTTTACGGAGCTCAACGCGACGAATCTTGCCAGAGATAGTCTTGGGGAGTTCTGCAAATTCTAAACGCCGGATTTTTGCGTAGGGTGGTAGTTTAGTCTCAGCAAACGCAAAAATATCCTTAGCTGTTTCCGCGTCTGGAACATACCCTTCCGCCAACACTACATATGCTTTGGGTACTGATAGACGGATCGGGTCTGGTGATGGCACGACTGCTGCCTCTGATACAGCAGGGTGCTCGACAATTGCCGATTCTAGCTCGAATGGTGACAGCTTATAGTCCGAGGCTTTGAAAACATCATCTGCGCGTCCGACGTACGTATAGATGCCGTTTTCGTCTCGTTCCATGATGTCACCGGTGCGATAGTAGCCACCAAAAAACGCTGTTTCGTTCTTTTCAGGGTCCTTATAGTATTCTGTCATCAGTCCAACTGGTCGTGGCTCAATGCGCAGGCAAACCTCGCCCTCTCCGACTCCTTCTATCACTTCATCCGTGGCAGGATCGCTTAGCACCACTTCATAACCAGGCAACACTTTGCCAAGAGACCCAGATTTTAGGGTCTGGCCAGGAGTATTTGCGATCACCAGTGTCGTCTCGGTTTGTCCAAAGCCATCTCGGATATCTGCGTTCCATGCAGTATTGACGGCATTAATCACAACCGGGTTAAGCGGTTCCCCAGCGGCCAACACTTTTTGGGGTGGGTTAGTCATTTGGGTGAGGTCAGCTTGAATCAACATCCGCCACACTGTTGGAGGAGCACAAATTGATGTGACACCTTCGGCGTCCATGACAGACATTAACTGCTTGGCGTCAAACCGCCCGTAGTTATATAAAAAGATCGTAGCCTCTCCGATCAATGGCGCAAAAAAGTTCGACCAAGCGTGTTTGGCCCACCCAGGGGAAGCGACATTGAGGTGAACGTCTCCAGGCTCCAGACCGATCCAATAGAGCGTTGAAAGATGTCCGACTGGATAAGATGTGTGGCTGTGTGCCACCATCTTGGACCGAGACGTGGTGCCAGACGTGAAATAAATCAGTGCTGTGTCACTGGCCGGTGTTGGTTCAGTTGGCTCAAAATGTTCCGGCGCGTCGTCAGCAGCCGTATAGAGGTACTGTGGGTGCACAGAGTCATCCGGCAATTGACTGAAGCCGGTAGTAATCACACTGAATTCCCCCTGAACCGCATCGAACTTTGCGGTATTGGCTGGGTTAGTTACTACCCAGCGTGCTTGAGAACGTTCAATGCGCTCATGGATTTGCTCTGGTGCCAGCATTACCGTTGTCGGTAGTAGTATGGCCCCCAATTTGAATCCAGCCAGCATAGTTTCCCAAAGCTCATACTGGTTATCTAACATAACGATGATACCGTCGCCACGTTTGACTCCGAGACTACGTAGCCAGTTGGCAATTTGGGAAGAACGCTTTGATAACTGAGCGTAAGTCGCGGAATACCGTGATCCGTCTTCCTCGAGAATTACCAAGGCTGGCTGATCGGCGCGCTCAGGAGTCGCGGCAACTTGATCAAACCAATCCAGTGCAAAGTTGAAATACTCAAATTGGGGCCAGGTAAATTTTTTCCGGGCTTTTTCGATATCGGTGCGGTGGGCAAGCAATACATCACGAGCTTGTCGAAACTGATCGGTAACAGTCATAAGGCTCCTTAGGAATCAAGTCGCTGACTACATGAGGTGGAGTAGGTAAACCATATTGTGACATAGCGTACATATATTTGAATAAGTTTCATCTTTGAGTTAGCGCCTGACGGGTGTGTTGAGCCTCAATTCTTGTGTTATTTAGGGCCCGCTAGTCGAGTGTAAATCCTGCGAATTATCTGTCTGACAAGGAGTAATATAGTTTCTGCACAGCCTATGTGCAACAAAATTTCTATGCGGTCGTATATCGGGTTTTCGGTGAATCGACTTTCACTGTACACTTGTGCAGCATAGGCTCGTTGAGGGCTGCATCACTGCACAGTTTGGAGCAAGAGAAGGACGCATATGACAGTCGTGGAACCTACTGGATTGATCAAAAACATTCACCACGCACCATTTCCCGATGCTGATGTCTTGGACGTTGTTTCCTTACTGCCCGAGCACGAACAGCAGCAACTTCTCAGCATCCGGCAATATCTTCAAAACAATGTTCGGAAGCAGATCATCGAGTACTGGAACCGCGATGAGTTCGCTTTTGAAATGTTGCCAGGTTTGGCCGAACTTGGGCTTGGTGAGCTGGCGGTGCAAGACTATTCATGGCTATACCGTGGGCTTGTCTATGCTGAAGTAGCGCGTGCTGACGCGTCATTATGTACGCTTGTGGGTATCCATAATGAACTCATCGTGGGAATGATAGATCAGCTTGGATCTGCTGCTCAGCGCCAAAGATGGCTAGAAAGTTTGTGCAAATTCCAGGCCATTGGTTGTTTTGCCATGACTGAGCCTGACCACGGATCAGATATAGCCGGGGGGATGGAAACAACTGCCACCAAGACCACGAGCGGATGGGTCATCAACGGTCACAAACGTTGGATTGGTGCTGCCACGTTCGCTGATTTCGCTCTTGTCTGGGCACGTGACACCACAGACCAGGAAATTAAAGGATTCCTTGTTCAGATGGACTTACCGGGTGTTTCAGTCGAAAAAATCAGCAACAAAATCGGTTTGCGTGTCATGCAAAATGCTGACCTGCGATTTGACCATGTCGAAATTAGCGATGCTGATGCTCTACCGGGGGCTGCGAAATTTGAAGCGGCAAATGAGATGCTTCGAAATTCTCGTATCTGGGTAGGTTGGGAAGCGTTGGGGGCCCAATTACATGCGTTTGATGTAGCACGTGATTATGCATTAGGTCGTCAGCAATTTGGTCAACCCTTAGCAAAATCCCAACTAGTTCAACAAGACCTCGCTGAAATGATTTCCAATGCTTCAGCCTGTTCAGGGCTCATGCAGCAGGTAGCACGACTACAGGCAGCAGGAAACGTGGATATGGTACATGCCGCGATGGCCAAATCCACGGGTACACGTCTTTTGCGCGATTCAGTGGCTCGCGCTCGTAATATCTTGGGTGGTAATGGGATTGTTTCGACATACGAAGCAGCCAAAATTTTCACCGACGCAGAGGCGCTCCATACTTATGAGGGAACCTATGAAATCAATTCCCTCATCGTGGCACGTGCAGTGACTGGCGTGTCAGCATTTGTGTAGAAAGGAACATCCCGTGCAGATTCAAGGACAAGCCGCTATCGTTACCGGCGGCGCATCGGGTCTCGGCGCTAGCACTGTAAAAGCTTTGGCCGACAGAGGAATGAAAGTTTATGCTTTTGATCTGGCCCAAAGCATCGACAAAGCAGAACCCATTAAGAACGTTGAGTATCTTGAAGTAAACGTCACTGACCAGGATTCGATTCGTATGGCAATGACGAAAGTTTCTGAAGGTGCTGAACCGCTTCGGGTGGTGATTAACTGTGCCGGTATCGCAACGCCTGGACGGATCCTATCGCGAAGTGGAATTCACGACCTTGACCAATTTGCGAACGTTATCAATGTCAACCTGGTGGGGACATTTAATGTGCTGACGTTGGGAGCCGAACTTATCGCCAAACAAGAACCCGTCGACGAAGACGGTCAACGCGGTATTGTCATCAATACAGCCTCCGTGGCAGCATTTGAAGGACAAATTGGCCAAGCAGCCTATGCGGCTTCAAAAGGTGGGGTGCACTCGCTTACCATCTCGGCAGCTCGGGACTTGGCCTCCCACGGCATCCGTGTCAACACCGTCGCTCCTGGCATTGTGGAAACTCCGATGATGGCAGGCATTACACCTGAGTTTCGTGAAACCTTGGAGGCTTCGGTACCGTTCCCGGCTCGCCTGGGTCGCCCAGATGAATACGCACAACTGGTGTTGGACCTTATCGGCCACGATTACATCAACGGCCATACCGTTCGGATGGACGGGGCTTTACGAATGGGTCCACGCTAAAAATATAGTGTGGATGTATGATCCAGGAGGAATCTTATGTCACAAGCATTCATTGTTGATGCACTTCGCACCCCTGTAGGACGTCGCAATGGCGCTTTGGCACAGATACATCCAGCAGATCTTGCTGCCGCACCACTGGCTGCATTATTTGATCGACTCGCGGTCGATACCGCCGAATTTGATGAAATCATTCTTGGCTGTATTGACCAAATCGGACCTCAGGCTTTTGACCTAGCGCGTACCGTTTGGTTAGCGGCTGGTGGATCAGAGGCCGTCGCTGGAACGACAATCGATCGCCAGTGCGGATCAGGTCAGCAGGCGGTGCACTATGCAGCGCAAGCCGTGATGTCGGGTACCTCAGACCTTGTCGTAGCTGGTGGGGTCCAGAATATGTCGACTATCCCAATCGGGGCTGCAAACAGTATTATGCAAGACCAGGGGTTTCCCAACCCTTTTGCAGGTTCCAAGGCCTGGACAGATCGGTATGGGGACCAGCAGATTTCTCAGTTTCACGGGGCCGAAATGATGGCTAATCGTTGGGGTATTACCCGTGATCAAGCCGAAGCCTTTGCTGCAGAATCTCATCGGCGTGCTATCGCTTCGCAGGAGGCCGGATTCTTCAGCGAAGAGATCTTGCCATTGGGCGGGCTACGTGATGATGAAGGCCCTCGAACACCAAATCGAGCAAAAATGCGAGAACTTCAAACCATGCGTCCTAACGGTATCCATACCCCAGCGACTGCTTCGCAGATCAGTGATGGTGCGGCTCTGTTGGCAATCGCCTCCGAACGGGCCGTTGAAGAGTATGGTTTAGTGCCTCGGGCCCGTATTCATCACATTTCAGCGCGTGCTGATGACCCAGTCATGATGTTGTCAGCACCAATTCGAGCTACCCGTTTTGCACTTGAACGTACTGGTATGGATATTGATGAGTTCGATGCCATCGAGATCAATGAGGCCTTCGCAGCCGTTGTGCTTGCTTGGGAAAAAGAAATTCGGCCTGATATGTCTAAAGTTAATATGCACGGTGGCGCCATTGCCCTAGGACACCCGATCGGTGCAACTGGTGCTCGGTTGATGACGACCTTGTTACATACTCTAGAAAACTCAGGCGGACGCTTTGGGCTACAAACAATGTGTGAAGGCGGGGGCCAAGCCAATGTGACTATCATTGAACGTCTCGACGACTAAATTCAGGCCCTGGCAACCAACACCAGTGTCTCTTTGTTAGCCACGTGCATTTCTACGACGGAGCTTTTCTATGAATTCGTTTAATGTCGCCTCTACCTCCCTCGACGAACAGCTTCGCATCAGTCAGCGAAATTCTGTTTCATTGCAATTTGCTCGAGTCGCCGAAACACAGCGCGAAAAAGTGGCGCTCAAATATCTCGAGCGAAGCTGGACGTTTGTCGAATTAGATCGGGCAATTACTGTTACCGCAGCTAGGTTACGTCAGCTAGGTCTAGATAAAGGAGACCGGCTTGCGGTTATGGGAAAGAATTCGGATGTATTTCTCATTCTTTTCTTTGCGGCCTCGCGGGCTGGTTTAGTTCATGTACCGATTAACTTTGCGCTAACTGGGCCGGAACTTGAATATCTTGTTGCCGATAGTTCTGCTTCGGCCATTATCATAGACGACGAGTACATCGATACGGTTCGAGAAGTTGCCGCAGGCGATAAAGATTATAGCGTGGTTGCAATTTCCGAAATCTTAGCGAACTTGCAGCGTGTTCTAGCAACAGACGATGGTCTTGATGAGTGTCTCACCTATGAGGACTGGGACACAGCTGAGGAAACAGATCTCGTTCAGTTGCTTTATACGTCAGGAACAACCTCTGCCCCGAAAGGCTCAATGCTTACGCATCGAGCCTTGCTAGCACACTATAACGGAACGATCCCAGTTCTAGATCTAAGTGCTGAAGATAACCCGTTGATAGCTATGCCTTTGTACCACTCCGCTGCAATGCATGTCTTTACGAACCCATATTTAATGCTGGGTGCTACTATTCGGTTGCTTCGTGTTCCTGAAATTTCCGAAATTCTACAACGGGTAGAAGACGAGAAGATTGGTTCGTTATTTCTTGCGCCCACTGTCTGGGTTCCACTATCCCAGCATCCGGACCTAGAGAAACGTGATCTAGCCACTTTGGCTAAGGCACAGTACGGCGCTTCAATTATGCCTGTTACGGTGCTGCAACGGTTACGGGCGAAATATCCAGGTATCGGTTTCTACAATTGTTTCGGACAAAGTGAGATGGCACCGTTATGTACAGTGTTGCGTCCTGAAGAACATGACGAACGCCCAGCGTCAGCGGGGCGGCCAATTTCAACTGTTCAGATGCGAGTGGTCGACCCTACTACCGGTGAAGACAGTGGTGTGGGTGTGGCAGGTGAAGTGCAATACCGATCACCTCAGCTATTTTCGGGATACTGGAATAAACCTGAGCAGACCGCCGAAGCATTTATGGATGGCTGGTTCCGCTCTGGTGACATGGTGGTTCAAGATGCAGACGGCTACATCGAAGTGGTCGATCGGATCAAAGACGTAATTAACACCGGAGGTATTCTGGTGGCGTCCAGAGAAGTCGAAGACGCTATTTATCGTCACGAGGCTGTTGCAGAAGTGGCTGTGGTTGGGCGTGCTCATGACAAATGGATCGAGCAAGTTACTGCGGTCATCGCGCTTAAAAATGGGTATGAACAGGTCACCGGCGACGAAATCCGAGAGTTTACCCGTGAGTATTTAGCCCGCCATAAAGTGCCGGGACACGTTGAATTTGTCGCAGAGCTACCGAGGAACCAATCGGGGAAAATACTCAAACGCGAACTGAAGTGAGCACATTATTTTAGCGGAACTGTGCGTCTGAGAACTCGAAACCGTAGCCGTCAGTAGAGGTGCGTTTCGCTAGTATAGCTGCGGTATGTTGGCCCTGGTCACCGTGAATGGCGACTTCGTCTTGCCGTAACGCCACGCGACGGATCTTTCCAGAAACTGTTTTAGGTAGCTCGGTTACAAACTCCACCCGACGAATCCGAGCGTAAGGTTGCAAAGTAGCCCGCGCGTGACAAAAAATATCGTGGGCTGTTTCAGCGGTAGGGAAGTAGCCCGGAGACAGGACTATATATGCTTTTGGAACTGCCGTACGAATCGGATCTGGACTAGGTACGACTGCTACTTCTGAGATGGATGGGTACCCCATCAGGCCATTTTCTAGTTCAAAAGGCGATAATTTATAATCGGAGGCTTTAAACAGATCATCGGCTCGACCGACATATGTATAGATGTCGTCTCCGTCGCGTGACATGAGATCCCCGGTGAGATATAACTCAGAGCCGAAGGTTTCAACATTTCGTTCTTTATCTAAATAGTACCCGGGCGTCAGCCCTACAGGTTTGGGTGCAAGCCGTAATGCAACTTGGCCGGTGCCGGCTCCGGAAATGAGCTTGCCAGTCAGCTCGTCGACGAGCTCAACATGAAAACCAGGAAGCGGTTTGCCAAGCGCACCGGCAGCAACTTCTAGCCCGGGCGTGGTGGCAATTTGAAGGGTAGTTTCTGTTTGTCCATAACCATCTCGAATAGTTACTCCCCAAGCTTGTTGGACTTGCTGCAGTGTGGACAGATTCAATGGTTCGCCCGCTGATAGGGCATTAGTCGGCGGGCTATTTAGCCGCCCCATATCAGCATGAACTAACATGCGCCAGACAGTAGGTGGAGCACAAAGGCTGGTCACTCCGAATTTGGCAATCACTTCTAAAACGGTGGCTGGGTCAAAGCTGGCATAGTTGATCGCTACTACAGTTGCCTCACCGATCCAGGGAGCAAACAATGACGACCATGCATGTTTGCCCCAGCCCGGCGAAGAAATGTTCAGGTGCACATCATCGCTATCTACGCCAAGCCAGTAAAGAGTTGAGAAGTGTCCGATTGAATAGGACTCTTGGGTGTGCAACACCATTTTTGGCTCACTGGTGGTGCCCGATGTGAAATACACCAGCATTTCGGCATCGGCCGGGGTAGGACCATCAATGACCAGTTCCCAATTGCGGGTATAAGCATCAGTATATGCATAGGTATCGGGAATAGTTCCACCGCCGGTAACAATGATGCCTAGCGAATTTGGATCGACCCCAAACTCAGTCAGTCTTTGAATCTTGTAGACATTTTGTGGATTAGTCAGGACCCAATGGACATCAGCTCGCTGGATTCGTGAAGCCAGTGCTTTGGTGTCGAGCATGACGGTGGTCGGCAGTATAACAGCGCCAATTTTGATGGCAGCTAGCATAGCCTCCCACAGTTCTACTTCGTTATCCAGCATCATCAGGAACTTATCCCCGCGGGTAACACCGAGTGACTGCAACCAGCCTGCGACCTGTGTTGATCTGGCCGACAGCTGCGCGAACGTCAAAATCTGAGTCCCAGTATCGCCGGTGATTATCAAGGCCGGCTGATCGGAGCGATCGGGGTTTTGGGCAATGACATCAAACCAGTCAAGGCCAAAATTGAAGTGTTCGAAATGGGGCCAGCTGAAATGCTCAACGGCCTCGTCTATGTTCAACGCCATCAGACGGTCACGGGCAGCACGGTATTGTTCGCTGACATTCATTGAGCATCCTTTATCCCGAATAGTGCAAATATTCTGACAGTCTAATCAACGGTTGGTTATGCCTAGTCGTGTGCGTCATTGTCAGTGCAGACGCTATAGGGCTGCACGCATCGTTATATTGAGCACTAGCCCTCATTTCCAACCTAGCAATTTGAATACTTCATACCAGCCGGCAAAAATTTCCCGGTTCATTTCAGGTCCTAATTGTGCAGGATTGGCAAAGAGCACATAGTTGGCCTCAACAACTGCCTGATCTTGGGCAAGCATCTGAGCAACTTCATCTACTGTACCGACGTACGTAGGACCTGAGCGTGCCGGACTACCATCTAAGTATCCTGCCTGATCAAGAGTACTGCTGCCTCGGCCGAACAACCGCTCATCGGCACTAGAACGAATAGCAAACATGGAACGAGTGACGGCAGTCATGCCACCGCTGCTATACCCAGAGTCATCATAGGCTTGCTTGTATTGCTGGATTTGTTCGGCTTGTTGAATATGAAAAGGGCGGCCATCGTCTTGTAGTAGTAGCGTTGACGACAATAAATTATAGCCCTGTTGTCCCGCGGTCCTTCCGGAACTAACTGAACCGGAACCCCACCAAAGACGGTTAAGCAATGTGGGGGATTGTGGTTGTGTCACTAGCTGAGTTGCCCCACCTGGAGACCACGGAGAATTAGGATCACCGGTGGCTACGGGAATACCGCCGAGAGCATGCCGTATTCGCTGACCACGGTGATGGGCGACATCGCTCCAAGTTTCGCCGGGTTCGAGAGTATAGCCGAACTGTGCTTGACCATCCAGGGCAGCTTCTGGTGATCCACGAGAAATGCCCAGCTGCAGTCGTTCACCGGAAATCAGGTCTGTAGTGGCGGCCTGTTCGGCAAAATAAAGTGGATTTTCATAACGCAAATCGATCACACCGGTACCGAGCTCGATTGTTGAGGTTTGGGCAGCCATGGCAGCAAGTATTGGAAACGGTGAAGAAATCATCCACTGAAAGTGGTGTACACGAAACCAAGCACCGTCGAGACCTTCTTCCTCAGCAGCGATTGTCATCGCGAGTTGGTCATCGAAGGCTGTTTTCGCGTCAACGCTGCCGGTTTGCCGGTTATAACCAAAATTGCCAAAATTTAGAAATCCAAGTTTTTTGCGCATAACTACGAAACATTTCAAATCTGAAAGATATTCCGGATGGGGTTGGTCTCATAAATTTTTGCAAGCGTAATTTCTCCACAGGCTCAGGCCAGAAGTGGGTGTTTAGCTGCTAGATCTGGGATACTTGAGCTGTTATGACTACCGCATACACAAATACCCCGACACC
>Ga0079226_10003020_pt1 | contig 12976 bp, 16 predicted proteins | sample Poulit2014_FD_76345 | JGI IMG/M metagenome (GOLD analysis project Ga0079226, IMG submission 76345) | Agricultural soil microbial communities from Georgia to study Nitrogen management - Poultry litter 2014 | ecosystem: Environmental > Terrestrial > Soil > Agricultural land | place: USA: Georgia... | reverse complement strand
TTGATGGAGATGGATTCCTGATCTGAAAAGTCATCAGACGGTGTAATCAGTACATAATCCTCTTCATAGAGGGCGACTGAGTCGATGTCCTCATGCTTCACGTGTTCATTGGTCAGTCCGATATGGATATCGAAATTCAAAAGAGAATTGACTATCTGATCATGATCCAGAATTTCAAGAACCTGGTAGTGCTGGCCAGGGCAGAGACGGTTATGGTTTTGAATCACTATCGGCACCCAACGGCTCATGGATTCCAGGATGGATATCTTGATCTTCGGGGATTGGCTGATATTAAGGTCATACATCTTTTCCATGGTCTGATGGTATTCCTCAACCAGTTTCACGGCATGACGGTAGAACTGTATCCCTTTCTCCGTAATCTTTATCGCCTTCGTCGTACGGATGAACAGCTCGTAGCCCAGGTCATTTTCCATCCGTTTAATGGTTGCCGTAAGCGACGGCTGGCTGATATGTATCATCTTCGCTGCCTGTGTGAAGCTGTTGTATTTGACCACAGCGATGAAATATTCAAGCTGCTGGATTTTCATGATCATATCAACTCCTTCATAACTTTGGTTGTTCAATGAACTCAAATACAATAGTTTATGCCTATATTTTAGCATAGCCCGGAAACATCAGTGTCCGTGACGAGAAAAAGTAACAGCCGGACTTTCCCGGCTGTTACTTTCAAATTTTCAATAATTATTTGAACGGTCGGCGCTGGCTCTCCACCGCATTTTTTACAGGTATATTGCCATCCGTCAGTTCAATGATCAACTGCGATATTTCGTCCTGCCCCCAACAGTTCTGCAATCACAGCTGCTACGTTTTCACGGGAGACATCTCCATACTCTATTGCCGGTCCGATGATTCCGATCTTCATTCGTATTTCCTCCTTGTGGTTGAATATTAATATAGCATAAGGCTTGAAGCAGGCTTTAGGTCAAGGTAAATGCCTTGAAATTGAAAATAATGAACGGGAGTATCAGTGAGAGTGTATAAAAATTGGACCTATCCATTACTATATTTCGTTATTACGATCAGGGTATGAAACTCATTGTTTTATATGTAACATGGATATATTGCTGCATTTAATCAGATTTTCAGGGTATTAATCTACAGTATGTGAAATTTAGAAGTACACATCCTTTTGGATGCACTTTGTCATTTTTAAGAATTAAGGAAGTCAGGTGAGGATTTTCATGTCCAGGAAGAAGAAAGATTACCAGTCTCTGGCGGAAGAGGTCATCGAACTGCTCGGTGGGGAAGAGAACATCGACAATGTAATCCATTGTGTGACACGTCTGCGTTTTTACTTAAAGGATGATGCCGGGCCTGAGACTGAAAAGATAAAAGCGCTCAACGGCGTCATGGGTGTGGTGGAAGCGGGCGGTCAGTATCAGGTGGTCGTGGGACCGGCCGTGGATGACATTTACAGAGAGGTCATGGCCCGGCTGCCTGAAAATGAGGATCAACCTATGGATGATGAAGGAGTTTCATCTAAACCAGAACACAAAACTTTCTGGGAGATAATGGGTCACAATTTCAATAAATTCATCGGTGTCATCACCGGCTCGGTCATGCCGATCATAAACATTCTCGCCGCAGCGGGGATCATCAAAGGTCTGCTTGCCGTGCTGACGTCAGCGGATATCATTTCCGATTCCGGTACTGCCTATCTGATCCTCAATGCAATGGCGGATGCGGTATTCTACTTCCTGCCTGTGCTGGTCGGCTTCAATGCTGCGAAACGTCTGAACGGAAACCCGCTGCTGACTGCCGTCATCGGTGGTGTCATCATCCATCCGACCATACTGGAAGCGGCGAACAGCGAGTCGAGCATCTTTACGCTCGGCAGTTTCGACTTTCCCTTCATGGCCTATACATACTCCATTTTCCCGATGATACTTGCTGCCTGGATGGTAAAGGTACTGGAGAATTGGCTGAAAAGATGGGTGTCCGCCTATATCCAGGCGATTTTCATCCCCATCGCTGTAATCGGAGTCGTGTCGACTGTCACACTAATCGTCACCGGGCCTGTGCTGGTCGGCTTCTCATCGCTGCTCGCCAACGGACTGGAAGCCATGCTGAACCTGAATGCTCCGGTTTTCGGCGCGGTCATCAATGCGTTCTATCAGCTGCTGGTCGTCTTCGGCCTCCACTGGGGCATCATCCCGGTCTATGTGAATGACTTTGCGACTCTGGGCTACAGCTATCTGTCCGCAATGGTCAGTGCGACCATAGTGGGGCAGGCCGGTGCCGCGCTGGGGGTCGCGGTGAAAACCAAAAAAGCGGATGTCAAGGAACTCGGTTATGCGGGTGCATTTTCGGCATTTTGCGGCATTACAGAACCGGCGATCTACGGCATCAACCTGCGCTTCCGCAGACCGTTCATCTGTGCAAGCATCGCCAGTGCAGTGGGCGGGCTGCTTACAGGCCTGCTCGGCGTCAACATGTGGAGCATCATCGGATCGATCATCGGTCTGCCATCATTCATCGACCCGGAACATGGCATTACCGCAAACTTCTGGTACGCAATACTTGTGACCGCTGTGACACTGTTCCTGGCATTCGGACTGACATATATATGGGGATACAATGACAATATGGAAATGGCCGGGAAGCGTAAGAAACCAGAAAATCCTGCGAAAAAGGATTTTTCGAAGTGAATGGCAAATGTACTATCAGAGATCCAAAATAACAGGAGGATTATTATGGAGTCGAATTTAAATATAAGCAGTGAAATTTACGATATCCCGGCTGTAATCAATATTCCGGATACGAATGATGGTGTTTTTCCTGCAGTGATCTTATGTCATGGCACTGCATCGCAGAAAAATGAAGTCGGGGATTTATTCGTAAAATTGGGGGATAAAATGGCTGAAGCCGGCATCGCCTCCATCCGTTTCGATTTTGCCGGGTGCGGCGACAGCAAGGCGGATCAGACAGATCTCACTTTTTACGGGGAAGTTTCCGATACTGAAAAAGTCTATGAATATCTCGTTGGCCATGAAAGCATCGATTCAGACAGAATCGGCATCGTGGGATTCAGCCAGGGGGGGCCGCGTGATGGCGGAGTTTCTTGGGGGGCATACGGACTCCATCAAAGCTGCAGTGAGCCTGTCCGGAGCATGCCATAACGGTGAAGGGGTCTTCAGAGGCTGGTTTGAACGATACCATGATGAGCTCGAAGAGAACGGATATGCAGAGATTCCAATGGGATGGAGAGAGGATCTCATCCTCTCAGCAAAATGGTTTGATGACATCAAATCGTCCAGTCCAATGGAGGAACTCAAAAAATATGAAGGGTGCATTCTGGCAGTTTCAGGGACAGATGATGAACTGGTCCCTTATAGGCATGTGCATGAAATAATAGACGCATGCAGCAAGGCAGAAATGAGGGATTTGAAGATCATTAAAGATGCAGATCATATTTTCAATTGCCTGGATGCTGGAAAAAGCAAAGCAGAATATGTCTTGGATTGTGTCAGCAGTTGGATGTACAGGCATATCTGAATATAATTTAACCGGATCACTCTGCGTGTGAAACCTCTATGAAAACAGGGTGTAACATTACTGTCAGGAGGCGGTTTTGATGTAACTCTGGGTTCAAAAATTAATAAGCAAATCGCACAAAACTCAGCACTGGAAGGTATGCAGGTTTCAAAAGAAAAACAAAAATTGATAATGATATGGACTTTTCACTTATTGTTTTCAAACAATCTGTCAACTTACATTCAGAGATATGAATCTCATCCGGACGTGAATCCCTCATTCTCTTTTAATGGTTCATCCTGTCAATCCCGTGGTATTGATATGTATATCGATAAAAGGGACAGGTGATCACGTGGAACGTTCTGAAGCTGTAAAACGCATCACTGAAATACTGAGTGAATCGAAAATCGGTGTCTTATCCACGGCACATAACAATGAGCCGAATGCGCGCTACATGTGGTTCTACAATGACGGTCTGACATTGTATGCGAAGACCAATGATGCATCGCAGAAATATGATGAGCTGAAGGATAATCCGAAAGCGCATGTGCTGCTCGGTTTCCATGACTCACCCACTCATGCTTTTGTGGAATTTTACGGTGAGGTTGAGAGGATAGACGATCAGGAGACGATCGACTGGCTGTGGGAAGAAGCGGATAAGGAATTTTTTGATTCCAAGGAAAACCCGCACCTGAAAGCACTGAAAATTACGCCGAGTGCCATCAAGATAATGAATGACGATGAATTTGAAGATGTTAAGTTGTCACTGTAAAAATGAAGAGACTTTCATGAGTCTGTCCGACAACGCCGGATGGACTTTCTTTTTATCAGTCCCGGGAATTGGGTAAAGACAACTATGAACGGACACCGAAGGAGTGAATCGAATGCTTGCTTATGTATGGGCGGAAGATGAAAACAGATTGATTGGAAAAGGGACCGGGCTGCCGTGGCGCCTGCCGGCGGACGTCGCCTTCTTTAAAAGGGTAACAATGCGCGGGGATATGGTGACAGGCAGGAAAACCTATGAGACGATCCCGAACCGGCCGCTGCCCGGCCGCCGCAATATCATTTTGACGGCACAGAGAGATTACGAGGCACCAGGGGCAATCGTGGTCCATACGAAAGAGGAAGTGCTGGAACTTGAAGAGAAGAATGATGAAGATCTGTACATCATCGGCGGGGCAGCACTCTTCAAAATTTTTGAGGAGGAAGTGGATGAACTGTACCGCACCATAATCCATGATTCATTTGAAGGGGACACATACTTTCCCGAGAGCTTTAATTACGAGGCATTTGAACTGGTGAAAACCGAAAAAGGGATTGTCGATGAGAAGAATAAGTATGAGCATACATTTGAATTGTGGAGAAGGAAATAGGTTCATGAACAAAAAAGCAGCCATTGGCTGCTTTTTTTCAATACGTCTAACCCATGCCCTGTATGTATTCCATTATCGACTTGGAAAATGCTTCGGGATTATCATGGTTGAGCAGATGCCCGCCCTTATCTATCACTGAAACCTCAGCCGTTTCATTTACATATTCATCAATTGTTTCGAGCTCATGATCGCTTTCACTTCCTGTGATTATATGGACGGGGAGGTTTTCTTCCAGTACCTCAGCGTTTTTACTGAATGGATACCATGATTGATTTCTTGTTATATCAAGGAACTGTCTCCAGTCCGGAGGATGGATGTTATCAAAATATGATGCTGTTTCTTTGCTTTCCAATACTTTGCTTTGCATCTCAACTTCATTTTTATGGAGTTCGATATAATTATGGGGTTCTTTGAACATGAGCCCCGAGAGTGTCAGTGATTTAACTGATGATTTATATTTCAATGCAAAATGAACTGCAACCAAAGCGCCGACAGAGACACCGACCAGATGCATGTTTTTAATCTTTAAATGTTTAACGGTTTCCGCCAGGTCATCAGCAGCGTTTTCGAAATAATTTTCGAGACTGTCACAGACGGATTTCCCATGACCTCGCAGATCGGGAAGTAGAATGCGGTGCCTGTCATCGAAATAGGGGAGGAGCTTTTCAAAATCTGTAAGACCGGTCTGTAACCCTGAATGCAGGAAAATGACCGTTTCTTCTCCGTGACCAAAATCTTCAGTATATAAAATCATCTTTTACACCACCTGTAGGCTACTCTATTGGAAAACTTTGTATATCGTTGATTATACCCATGGCCGGATTGTATGCAATTGACATATAATATGGAATTGAAACACCATTCTGATAGTGTTATCAGTCGGTAATATTCTTTTCCACTTCCCTGGCAATGCCTTCTGCACCGTCTGCATTGGGGTGCACGCCGTCAAGCTGGAACCAGTCTCTCCTCTCCTCTGTATGCTGGTTGATGTCGATGAGCCCTGCATCTTTTTCGGCTGAGACCTCTTTGATGATTTCTGTGATCTTATCAATATTTTCGTTGTTTATATCACCGGGTCTGTCCGCTTCGTTGAATGCCGCAGGCGGGGTGGCCAGATAGATTTCTGTATCCGGGTTATGTTCGGCATAGGTATCCACCAGTTCTGAATACTCTTCCCTGAACTGTTCGTGGCCGTTCCAATTTGTGCTTTTGGAGTCATTGGTGCCGAGCATGATCACAGTGATATCCGGGTTGAAATCGAGGCTGTTCTGGTACTCCTCGGTCACATAGTAGGGAAAGTCTGCGCTTTTCATGGCGGCATAGTTGTTCGCTCCAAAGTTGCCGACCCAGTATCCCCCGCCCAAGAGGGAGTCCAGCTTTGCCGGATATGCATTTTCTGATCTATTGTTTATCAGCAGCCCGTATGTTGTGCTGTCACCGACCGCCGCCACCTTGATGTCATCGTGGTCTCCTTCTGATGTACTGCCGGCACCGGGGGCGGGGGACCTGAAATAGCCGGCGGTGAAATATATGGCGGCGGCCAATATAATAGCGGCAGAAGCGCCAGTCAATATCCATTTGAATACTTTTCTGTCCATAGAATCACCTGGATTATATTGATATGCTGCATTGCAGCTGTTCATTGGTTACATTTTACTTGAATCCAGGGAAAGGTCAATCCCAAAGGATATATGGAGATCAATATCCCGGATGCAACCGTAATGAAGGCATAGCAGACCACTATTCAGGGTATTGTAATTACATGTCTTTCTATAAAAAGGTCGGCAGGTGATACTATGATCCTGAGGATAATAGTGAGTACAGTGGTACTGATACTGTTCTCAATCCCTCTCATTTCGACGATACGCAAAGAATACCGGGAGAATAACCGTGTGTCCAAATGGAGTGTGTTCTTCCTTGTGCTTGCCGTACTGCTCTGGCTTGCACTGGTGATTTCATTCTTTGCCTATATTATGTAACAGTAAGATGAGGTTCCCGGAAAAATGACGGGAACCTCATCTTTGATCCGTGTATTATTTGCTGGCTTCACTGATTTCGCTTACTGCAAGTATGGCGTTCGCAATCTCTTCCGGTGTGATTCTGTCGCTCAGGTTGGCGAATGTGTCTTCCGGATCTGTTGCGAGCTTGCCGACTTTCACAAGGTCTTCGAAGCTTGTGTCTTCAAGGTGCATCTCTTTGAGTGTCGTCGGCATACCGATGTTTTTATAGAATTCGATATACCTGTTCAGCGTTTCATCCGGACTGTTTTCAAGGACGAGCTGTACGAGTGTGCCATAAGCGACTTTCTCACCGTGGGACAGGTGATGGATGTCGCCGGAGAGTGAAGTGAAGCCGTTGTGTATGGCGTGGGCTGCAGCCAGTCCGCCGTTTTCAAATCCGAGGCCGGAAAGCAGTGTGTTTGCTTCGATGACTGCATCCACCTGAGGTGTGACGATGCCGTTTGAAGCGGCTTCATATGCAGCGTGTCCATGTTTGAAGATTGTCTCCTCACATTTTTCCGCAATCGCCACGGCTGCGAGTGTCGGCTGGCCGCCGACCATGTTGTCACCATTACTTTTTTGAGCCGCCCTTGCTTCGACCAGGGTAGCCATGGCGTCACTCATGCCGGAGGCGAATAGTCCGGCGGGCGCATTGACGACGACACTTGAATCGATGATAATCAGGCTCGGGTTCTTGTCATAGAACCTGTAGCCTGTGAATGCCCCTTCATCCGAATAGATGACTGACAGGGAACTGCTCGGTGCATCAGTCGATGCAGTGGTCGGTACAATGATGACCGGTGAGCCGAGGTTATCGGCAATGGCCTTTGACGTATCCAGTGTCTTGCCGCCGCCGACACCGATGACAGCGTCTGCATCATTGTTTTCGGCAACGTCAGTCAGCCGGTTGATTTCAGCTTCTGATGCTTCACCTTCGAATTCCTCGTATTTGAAATCGATGCCTGCATTATTGAAGCTTTCGGTAATTTTTTGCTCAGTAATCGACCAGACCATTTCATCCGATATGACCAACGGTTTCGCGGCCAGTTTTCCTGTTTCTTCTCCCAGTGTTTCAAGTACCCCCTGTCCCTGTATATATTTTCCCGGGGATTGGAATACATATTTAGCCATTTGAAAAGACCTCCAATTTTGGTTCAATGCTGTTTGTTTACATATGTCTCTATCCGTTTTGCGTTCCTGTAAACATTCCACAGGCTCATTTCACTCAAATGTCATTTTACAGATCCGGAACGTTCATGGATTACCGATACTTCGTTTACTGATATAATTGCACTTATAAAATGTCTGAGGGGTGTATATATGGATCTACCAATAATGCTGGTCATCGTCTTATTCATAAGTTTCGGCATATTCAGCCAGTGGCTGGCGGGGCTGATCAGATGGCCCGCCATCGTCGTCATGTCCATCGCCGGACTCCTGATCGGCCCGGTTTTCCAGTTTGCCAATCCGGAGCAGATGATGGGCAGCGATCTGTTCAGCACCATCGTCTCCCTGGCTGTTGCCGTCATTCTGTTCGAAGGCAGCAGCAACCTGGATTACCGTGAATTAAAAGGGGTATCCAAGGCGGTCAGAAGGGTGATCACAATCGGTGCTGCCCTTGCCTGGATATTCGGCACTCTGTCAATGTACTATATACTGGGCTTCCCGCTGTCAGCTTCACTGGTAATGGCCGGTTTGCTCATCGTCACGGGACCTACGGTCATTACACCTTTGCTCAAGCAGGCGAAAGTCAAAAACTCGGTAAATTCCATATTGAAATGGGAAGGAATCATACTGGACCCGGTGGGACCGCTGCTTGCTCTGTTTTCATTCTACGTCTTCCAGGTCGTGGGTAACAATTTCAGCGGCACCTATATATTTGAATTCCTCATCGGCTTCACTGTGGCGGCAGTGCTTGGCCTCGGTGGATCTTATCTGTTCCGTCTGCTGATCAGGAAAGAGTATATACCGCAGCATCTGATGCCGCCTGTGCAGTTCGCCTTCATCCTGCTGATATTCAGCATCAACGAGGCGGTGTTCCACGAATCCGGGCTGCTGTCAGTGACGATTTTCGGGCTGGCGATGGCGAGGATGAAAAACCGGAATCTCATCTACAAACAGTCTGACGAATTCATCGAGGAAATCTCTCTGATCCTGGTTTCCACGGTATTCATCCTGATCACGTCTTCCCTGACACGGGATGTGCTGATCAACGTGCTCAACTGGGAACTGTTCATGTTCTGTCTGGTGATGATTCTGATAGTGCGTCCGCTGTCCATACATCTGTCCACGATAAATACGGAAATCGGCTTCAGGGAAAGGTCATTCGTAGGAATGATAGCACCGCGTGGTATCGTCGCCCTCACAGTCGCCCAGTTCTTTGCGGGCCTTTTCATCGATGCCGGTGTGCCGATGGCTGAAATGATCACACCTGTAACATTCGGTTTCGTCTTTGTGACCGTTGTTGTCTACGGCTTCGGTTTCAAGCCCCTCAGCCAGGCTATGGATCTCTCGAGCACCAGTCCGCCGGGGGTGATCATCATCGGGGAAAATGAATTTTCACTGCAGCTGGCAAAAAAATTGAAGGACCACGGCATACCTGTCATGATGTCAGACTTGCTGCATTTCACCTCAAGCAGGGCAGAGGAGTTCGGTATTGAAACGTACCGAGGAAATCTGCTGTCGGAAGAAGACCGCATCTATACTGATCTGACCAGTTATGACAGGTGTCTCCTGATGACCCGGTCCTATGTCTTAAACAACCTGGCCTTCAATGAAATGTCCGCCGAATTCGGTTTGAGAAATGTCAAGATGCTGCCGATCTCCTCAATGGACCGGATCGTCAAATTCCGTCCCGAAGAATCACTCCGGCATCATATGCTCTTTGAAGAGACGCTCACCTATTACTGGCTGAACCGCTATATCGAAGATGCAGATATCTCTGAAATGTCCGGCAGAAAAGCGGAGACGCTCACTGAAAATGACATCGTTCTCTATCATATCGATGTGAATGGGAATGTGAGTTTCAAGCCGATTACGCGGGAACTGGAATACGATGAAGAGGGAACCATCGGCTACTTGAAAGATGCTAAATCATTCAGGGATAATGATGAATGACAAGAAATAGATCAAAAATTAAAATAATGATGGAGGCGTCACATGAGTGTCTGGTTCGTGTTTAATGCTTTACTGCTCATATGGGCAGTATGGAATGTCTCCCAAGGTCTTTCGATACACACAACTTATGTTCATATACTGCTTGGGTTCGCCGGATTCCTGTTTTTCATATTCAACTGGACCCGGAACGCGGTATTTTCAACCATCCGCAACGTTGAAAGCCGGGCCACCAAAGTGAGGCTTGCCCGGATATCGAAACGCATCGTCCCTTATCACAGATGGACAGGGACGACAGCGCTGGTCATCATCCTGCTGCATGGTGTTTCTGTTATCAACCTCTATAGTTTCGATCTATCGAACATGAACATATTGACCGGGATGCTTGCAGCTCTGAACCTTCTTATTCTCGTACTGTCCGGCTGGTACCGGCTGTTGTTCGATTCCAGCCTGAAGATCAGGAGGCTGCACATCGGTCTTGGCATTTCAATGTTCTGTTTTACGGTGCTCCATTTCATCTTCTGATGTACCCGGGTAAAAGAATTCCCTGGCAACAGAGGGTTTATCCACTCCCTGCACAGTCAATAGGTAAAGACACTAAAAGACAAGGAGTGAAACGATGTCTTCACAGAGAAAATGGGCAACCGGATATCTGATCACCTTCATGGTCATGATTTTCCTGAACTACTGGAGCGGGACGAATGTCGGCAGTGTTGCCGATGCGAACCAGGCGATCATCCAGCCGGCGGGATTTGCATTTTCAATATGGGGTCTGATCTATATGCTTCTCTTTGCATGGATCATTAAACTTTTCTTTTCCGGGGACGGATCAGTAACGGCCCGTCTGAAATTCTGGCCGGTAGTCAATTTCCTTCTCAACGGACTGTGGATACTTGTTTTCACCCAGCAGTGGCTGTGGGCATCGGTCATCATCATCGCCGGATTGTTATATTCACTCGTTAAAATGTATGCTGTTCTGACGGGTGCAGGTCGTTGCGGATTTGACCGGCTGCCATTATCCGTATACATGGGCTGGGTGACGATAGCGGCTATCGTGAATATCTTTGCATTGGCAGTGAATAATGATGTTGAAACTTTCATCGGTCTGGGCGAACTTCCCTGGACAATCATCATGCTGGTTTTTGCGGCCCTGGCCGGCATAGCAGTGGCACTGCGCTTTGGGGACTGGCTGTACCCGCTTGTATTCATCTGGCCGTATTTTGGCATCTATGCAGAAAATGACAGTATGTATATGAGTCTTGATACGACACTGCTGATAACTGCCCTGGCATTGCTGACTGCCGCTGTAATGGCGGTCAGGAGAAGGCAAGGCGGGCAGCCTGACAGAAAAAGCTCCGGATAACAACTCCGGAGCTTTTTTTAATATCCTCATTTCAGCTGCAGGTCGGTCAGGCATGTGCTGTCGCCTTCAAAAGTGGAGAACTCGTAGCTGCCTCCCTTACCATCATATGAAATGTCTATCGTATAATTTTTGTCGCTCGGCAGCCAGAAATCCATGAAGCCGTTATCGAGTGTAGTGACAGTTTCGTCGACATGGACATTGCCTTCATCATCGGTGATCTTCACATCCATATCTGCATTCACCAGTTCGCCCTGGCAGCCGGTCAGGCTGTGGATACTGCAGGGGTGGGTGTATGTAATGAACGGTGCGATTGAAACGAAGAATTCACCGTTTGGCAGGTCATATATCTGCTCTCCGCTGTCATCGGTGACCATCAGTGATTCAGAGTCGATGGAAGCGGACTCTGCAATATTGCCTGCACTTAGTTCCGCAACATATTCCTTGATGCCGCCTGCATCACCTGCAGCATTGCCGGAACACCCGGCGAGGATTGCGAGCAATCCGATAAGCGGCATCCATAAATATCTTTTCATGCATATCCCTCCTATTTCCTCCATTATATCAACGGCTGGATTTAAAAGTATCCGTGAATATAACGACTTTATGAACTATACACGCGTGATATCGTGAAAATATGACAAGATCCGGGAGAGGGGTGTCTTGGTGAGTACGATGACAGGGACAAGCTATAAGGGAGGAGACATGAAGTCGCTGGTTGATTACCTGAGGAATACTCTGGGTAAATTATTAGTAGAAGGAAACCAGCTTCAGAATGGAGACTGATCACACATGACACATAGCAATGCAATGATAGATAACGCAGACCGGTGGATTGTATACTGCAATGACCGGGACCTCGAAGGTCTGGCTGGAATTACATCGGAAGAGCTTGAAGTCCACGGACCGAAAGGTACGGCAACGATTGATAAGACAGGGCTCAAAGAATGGCTGGAGCGGGCAAAACTGAAACTTGAAACGTTTGAACATTACGCCAGGGACAACAAAGTCGTCATGGGCCAGCATGGAATCTGGCTGGACACGGACGGCGCAGTCAAAGGGGAGCAGGATGTATACACCGTCCTTGTATTCAACGGGGAAAAGGTGGGCGCCCTGGGACGCTTTGATGACAAAGAGCAGGCATTTGATGTGACCGGTCTTGAAGAGGGAGACAGGATAAATTAGGTGCATGTTTCTATCGTCCTGACCAGAGGGCATATATGACTGTTCCTGCCAGCAGTCCGATTGCGGAACCGGCAACAAGTGTGTGCATGATTATATCCGGATTGATGATCATGCAGGCAATGAGGCCAATAAGCGTGCCAAAAATCATTGCCAGGGGTATGGCGGTTGATGACAGTCCTTTGCTGTCTTGAGACTTCTTCATTCAGATCCCCCCCTTTCCCTGGATAAAATAGGTAATACAATCGTATCATCCGGGCAGGGGATTTTAAATGCTTTAAAATTTGAAACCTCTCTTAATTTCCAGCAGGAAATGTGGTAAAATAACATTATAAATATTGTACGGAAGGAGATTTTAAAAATGGGTGTCCCTAGAATTTGGCAATCACTTTTGAATAACTAACTTAATATTAATATTCAAAAGTCTTGCTATAACTATATTCTGAAGG
>Ga0079226_10003019_pt1 | contig 12979 bp, 12 predicted proteins | sample Poulit2014_FD_76345 | JGI IMG/M metagenome (GOLD analysis project Ga0079226, IMG submission 76345) | Agricultural soil microbial communities from Georgia to study Nitrogen management - Poultry litter 2014 | ecosystem: Environmental > Terrestrial > Soil > Agricultural land | place: USA: Georgia... | reverse complement strand
GCTGGAAGTTCTTCATATTCTACTTCAATAAGCTTAATTGCTTTCTCAGCAATTTCAACAGTTTCAGCAGCTACCGCTGCTACTGCTTCCCCTGCATATCTAACTTTATCTACGGCAATAAAATTTTTATCTGTAAGGTACAAGCCTGCCTTTTTAGAAAAATCTTTCCCTGTTATTATAGCTTTTACTCCTCCAAGCTTCTCTGCCCTGCTAATATCAATACTAATAATATTCGCATGAGGATATAGACTTCTTTTAACTGCTGCATATAACATACCTGACATTTTTAAATCATCTACAAATTTTAATTCCCCTGTAACCTTTTCAATACCATCTACTCTTAAGACTCTCTTCCCAATATACTTCACAAGACTCTGTCCCCCTTTCTAAAAATCCACTTATTTTTCTACTATTTTCATAATAGCCTCTACTATCTTTTTATAACCTGTACATCTACAAAGATTTCCACTAATTGATTCTTTAACCTCTTCTTCTGTTGGATGAGGATTTTTTATTAATAATCCTTTAGTTGCCATTATCATACCCGGAGTACAATAACCACATTGTAGACCCCCACTTTCAATAAAAGCAGTTTGAAGTTCATCTAATTCTATACCACTAGACAATCCTTCTATGGTCATTATTTCTTTTCCATGGGCTTCTACAGCTAACAAAAGACAGGCGTTAACTGGTCTTCCATCTAATAGGATTGTACAAGCTCCACATTCTCCTTGACCACACCCTTCTTTTGCCCCCGTTAAATCAAAGTCTTCCCTTAAAATTTTAAGGAGAGTTTTATTTGGCTCTACTTCGTGACTTACCTTTTCGCTATTAAGTGTAAACGTAATTTGATACCCCATAATCCTCACCTCTCAATTCTCTTAACTTTTCTAAACTTCTGCAAACCATAACATTTACCATTTCTCTCCGATATTCTTTTGTACTTCTAACATCATCTATAGGTTTAGATTCTGAAGTGACTATACTAGCAGTTTTATTTATTATTTCATCAGTTAAACTTTTTCCCTTTACAAACTTTTCAGCTTCCCAAGCTCTTATAGGTGTTGGAGCTACTGCTCCCATGGCTATATGTATATTATTATTTATAATTCCTACACTAGTACATACAGTAGAAAGATCCATATCCTTCCTTCTAGAATTTTTCATAAATACTCCATCAACATTTTCATAGGCTGGGACTTTTATACCTGTCACTATTTCACCAGGCCCTAGACAAATCTTTCTCACTCCCTTAAAAAATTCATGAATAGATATCTCTCTATTACCTTCAGGACCGTAAATAACAACTATGGCATCTAATACTAATAAAGGGGTAGAAGTATCTGCTAAGGGTGAAGCATTACAGTTATTCCCAACCATGGTAGCAAGGTTCCTAATTTGTCCAGCTCCTATAGACTCTGCTGCATCTGAAAGAAATCTATAGTTTTCGATAACTTTACCATAATGAACCATGTCAGTTAACTTCACACAGGCTCCTATAAAAAGGCCATCTTCTCCGTCATAATTCATTTTATAAAGTTCTTTAATTCCTTTAATATCTACAACTGCATTAGGTGTTGTTATTTCATCCCGCATCCTAACAACTAAATCTGTTCCACCATTTAAAATATGAGCTCCTTCCCCATATCCCAATAAGATTTCACTAGCCTCTTTTAAAGATTTTGGCTTATAGTAATTAAAACATTTCATTATCTCACCTCCAGATAAAATTTACTGATTTAATTAATAGTTTATGAAAACGTTATCCTTCTTTCTATATTTCTTATGATAGCAAAAAAACCTTTGGTGCAATATTACAAATTTTCTGATATTTATTATCGCATTTTAGTAACTTTTCATAGGAGTGAGATAATAACTAAAGTGTAGATAATATATATTTTTTCTTTCCATTTCCAATTATAAAATGATACAATTATGTTATAAAGATGCTTTTGTAATTCTAGTTTTAGAATATTCCGGAGGAGGATTTTAAAATGGACATTAACCTATTGGCAGTACCTATTATGTACGGATGTGATCGTAATGGTGCTCAATATGGCCCAGACACATTAAGAAAAAAGGGAATAGTAGATGTTATAAAAAATCAAAATCACAATATTTATGATTTTGGTAATTTATTTATTCCAAATGTTTCAGAATCAAAAAAGTTTGTGGACCATAATAATGTTAAATATTTAAAAACTATAGTAGAAATGAATAATAATCTTGCTCATTTAGTTTACAGTTCTTTAGCTTCTGAAAGTTTTCCATTTATAATTGGTGGAGACCATTCCTTAGGATTAGGAAGTATATCGGGTGCAAGTAAATATAATAGTGATCTAGCAGTCATATGGATAGATGCTCATGCTGATATAAATACACATATTACTTCTCCATCGGGAAATGCCCACGGTATGCCTTTGGCTGCTGCTTTGGGTGTTGGAGAGCCTTCCCTAATTAATGTATATTATAATAAACCTAAAGTAAAGCCTGAAAATGTATATATTATTGGAGCTAGAGATTTAGATAAAGGCGAAATAGAGCTTGCTAAAAAATTGAATTTAAATCTTTATACTATGGAGATTGTTAAAAAGATAGGACTTGAAAATGTTATAAAAGAAGTTTTGAATAAAATAAAATCTAGTGGTATTGAAACTGTTCATTTAAGTTTTGATATAGATGTGCTAGATAAAAGTATTGTTCCAGGAACAGGAACACCTGTTAATGGAGGTTTCAATTTAGAAGAAGGCAAAAAAATTCTTAAAGGATTTTTAAGTACAAGTCTTGTAAAATCTATGGATTTTGTAGAGTTAAACCCATTCCTTGATAAAGATGATATTACTGCAAATCTTTGCATTGAATTAGTAGATTGGATTTTTAAAGTACTAAAATAATTAGCTATATTGAAAACAGCCAACTTAGAGTTGGCTGTTTTATTAAAATATAATATGGGCCGCAATTGATATAATTGGCAATGTAACAATTGTTCGTTGAATAAATATAATAAACAAATCCTTAAATGATACTGGAATATCCGATCCTAATATTACCGCTCCTACTTCTGAAAGATAAACAAGTTGAGTAACTGAAACAGCTGCTACAACAAATCGTGTCATTTCATTAGCAATACTTGCACCTATAACTGAAGGTAAAAACATATCGGCAAAGCCTACAATCATAGTTTGTGATGCTTCTGCTGCATAAGGAATTTGAAGAAGCTTTAATAATGGGATAAAAGGTAGACCCAACCATTGAAATACAGATGTATTTTCAGCAATTATCAATGCTATAGTACCAAATGCCATTATTACTGGCATTACCCCAAGCCACATATCTAATACAGTTTTCACTCCGTTTTTCATGAAATTATTTATATTTCCACTTTCCTCAGCCTTTTCTATTGCTAAATAGGTGCCCCATTGGAAATTATTAAATCCTTCCGGTACTTTTTCTCCTGCATCCTTTTTTTGACCTTTATAGTAGGCATCATCCTTTTTCGACAATGGTGGTATTTTAGGAAGTACTATAGCTGCAACAATACCAGCTATTATTATTGTTAAATAAAATACTCCAAATAATTTTTCTAACCCTACTTGCTTTAAAACTACTAAACTAAAGGTAATAGATACAGCTGAAAAATTAGTGGAAATAACTGCTGCTTCCCTTGCAGTATAATATCCATCTAAATATTGTTTATTCGTAAGAGCAACTCCAATAGTTCCATCTCCAACCCAAGAAGCAATACAATCTATAGATGAACGACCTGGCAAAGTAAATACTGGTCTCATTACAGGAGTAAGTAATGCACCTACAAATTCCAGGAGACCAAAATCCGTTAAAAGTGGTAGTAAAAATCCGGCAAACAAGAAAATAGAAAACAAGCCTAGCATTAAATCTTTTAATATTAGGCTACCTGTAGCATCAGACCATATCCATTCTGGCCCTATTTTAAAATAGGTTAAAAATCCAAGAACCATACCGACTACTCTTACAACTGTCCAAAACTTGCCTATATCAAATTGCCCTTTTAAAAATTTATTTTCCTCGAAAGCTGAGGGTTTGAACAATTGATAAATCAAAGTCATTATACCTGTAAAAGTCAATAATACCAACAATATAGTTGGCAATGCATTTCCTAATACACCTGTCAATTTTTCCGCAAATAAAGCAACCACAATTGTTGTATCTCCATGATATTTTAATGGAAACATAAAAAGTAATATTCCTATAATTGAAGGTAGTATAAACTTTAAATAATTTTTTACAGAAAATTTCTTCTTATTTAAAAACTCTTTCATAATACACCTCCTTCCGCTAACATTATTTTGCTTTATCCTGATAAAAGATTAATGTATACATCATAACATAATATCAATAAAAAAGTAAACTTATAATTTAAATACTATGTATATCTTATATATAATATTTACGCTTCTATTATATTCCTAGTTAAACAAGGTATAATATGGGTACAAATAGTTTGTTGAAGAAAATTTTAGGAGGTATAATTTTAATGGTAAATGTAAAAGTATTTTCCGACTTTAATTGTCCTTTTTGTTTTATTGCAACGGGTATCGTTGAACAGCTTAAAAAAGATGGTGTAGATTTTTCAGTAGAATGGATTCCTTATGAGTCTTATCCTGAAATACCACTAGAGGGTAAAGACTTATATAATAATTATTCTAAAGAACAAGTGGATAGTATGTATGAAATGCTAGGAAGACACGCTAAACCTTATAGTATCGAATTTGGCAATGCACATATAAAATATAATTCCCATAGAGCCCTCTTAGCTGGAGAATATGCTAAGACTGTAAATAAATATGATGATTTTTCAAAAGAAGTTTTTAAAGCTGCTTTTACAGATGTAAAAAATATTGGACATAAAGATACTATTGATGAAATTGCAGAAAAAGTTAGGTTAAATATAGTAGAAATGAATAAATCCATCGATGAGGGAAAATATGATGATAAATTAAAAAGAGCAAAGGAATTAGTTGACAAACATAATATTAAGGAAGTTCCAACCTTTGTGGTAAATGATGAACACAACGTAATAAATATAAGAAATTATAAAAGAATTAAAAAGGCTATTGTAGAAGCAAAATAATAAAAATAAAGCCATTATCCAAAGCATAGGTAATGGCTTTATTTTTGTTATTTTAAAGTTTATAAATTCTTATTTCTAAAATATAATCCAAATACAATTAATATAAGTCCTAAAAAATAATTATTCAAAGTATTGTTCCCAGTCCTTGGTAAATGTTTTTTAGTACCTTCTTTTTTTATAACTTCATTTTTATTGCTTTCCAACTTACTATTTCCCTTTTTAATTTTTATTAATTCCACTTTTTCTTCCTTTTCTGGTTGTGAAACATCTTCTACTGGACTAGAAGGTTTTAATTTTCTTCTTTCTTCTCCTTCCCCTATTTTAATAATCTTTTTATTTTCTAATTCCACCTTTATAATTTGTTCATTTTCTTTTATTTCAAAGTCATATTCTTCTGTATCAAGAATATAACCTTCTGGTGCTCCAACTTCATTATATGTGTATTTTCCATAGGGTAAGTTATGAAATTCAACTATTCCTTCTTCATTTGTTATACCTTCTTCTACTACTTTACCATTCTCATCTTTTATTTGAAACTTAGCCCCCGCTAACTTTTCTCCAGTTAAATCATCTTTCTTAATGATCCTTAATCCACCCATAATTTGTTTATTTTCAACTTGAATTTTAATAGGATCGGATAATGCCTTATCAACTATAACTGGAATTTCATCTTCATTTATTACATAACCTTCTGGAGCCTTAGTTTCTACTATTACATATTCACCTATAGGAATATCCTTAAATACAATCTTTCCATCTTCTGTTATAGAAGGTCCCTGAATTATATTTCCCTCTTTATCACGTAATTCAAACTCCGCCCCATCTAAAGGTTCTCCATTTAAATTTGTCTTAATCAATTCAATATCTTGCGTTACTTCCTTATATTCTATAAATATTGAATCTGAATCTTTTTCTTCAATATCCCCTATCCAAGCAATTCTTTGTATCTTCCTGCCACCAACACCAGTATCTTCTGGATTGCTTTGGATATATTTATAAATATTTGAGGAGTTAACTACTCCATTAACTGTAAAACCAGTTTTACCACCCTTTGCTACATCTTCTACATTAATTCTCAACTTAACTTTGTTTCCTCCTAGAACATAAGTATCATCTACTTTATTACCTTCTAAATCTACAAAATAGGCCTTTCCTAATTCCTTTTTATCTATTGTCAAATTTCCTTTTGGATTAGAATTTATTACTTGTATTTCACTTGACTCTATATAGTCTCCTTTTTCCACCATTAGAGACGTTTTTCCTTCAATCTTTATTGATATAGTCTCTACACTTGGTAAGGGTAATGTATTATTATCTATCTCCCTTAAAAGATTATTAATATTATTTAAGATTAATTTACTTTTGCTAGGGTCCACATATGTCCCCATATGCTTAATTAAATTATCTCTTGTTATTTCTGGAGTTTCATTAGTAACAGCATACATAGCTACTTGTGAAACATAATATCTTTCATCAGAAGTTAAAGATCTGTTCGTTTTATCTTGGGAACCACCATGGCCATATACTAATGCTGTATATTCTTTAGCTGTCAAGGGTTCATTAGTTCTTTTAAATTTGTTTCCACTAAATTTAGGACTATCTAAATTATAATTTAAACAATAAGCAAGTTTTTGGTTTTCATCTTGCTTAATTCTTGTAGTTATCATATAGGTTTGGCCATTTGCTTTCCTGTCTATATAACCTAGTATCCAGCCTTCACCTTGGGCTTTTATATTTCCTCTATTAATAGAATGAAATGTTTTATAAGACGGTGCTTCTGATGCTTCCACCATATCTGTTGGAGCAATTAGCAAGCTTCCAAATAAGATTACTAGAACTAATACAAAACTAAACGTCTTTTTTGTAGTCATTACCCGTCACCTCTTCTTTTTAGTTTTTTCCAACAACAAATATAGAACTTATTGTTAGGCTTACTCTTATGTAAACACCTCCCTTCATTATGATTGTTAAATAATATATTTTAATACTTATAATTAAAATCCCCTATTTCTAGCCTTTTGTCAAGGGAAATTTCTCTTATATCTAGTGTAATTCTCCTATCTTTCGTTTATAATTTTCATATTGTTTTAAAATTCTACACTATATTTCAAATAATTGAATAAAATTTCACAACTCTTTTTTGATTTTTCCTGTAAAAAACCTCATTAACTAGTTATAAAAACAGCTTCATTTATTTCTATATTAGGTATATAATAATAGTCATATCTAAAAATAATATTAAAAATTTAGAGGGGGATAGAGTTAATGGATAAAAACACAAGAAAATTAGAATTTTATGGAGGAGAATGGGTATCATTTTTACCATTTGTAGTCTTTCTATTTATGATCATATTGACCACATTTCATTTCGGTTCTATTTCTGATGGTGCTCTTTGGGTTCCTGCTTATACTGCATTGGTTGTAGCCTTTTTCTTTGCAAAGGATAAAAAACTATATGCTAATACAATTATCAATGGTATGGCTAGTAAAGATGCTATAGTTCCAGTTGTATGCTGGATTTTTGCTGGTGTTTTTGCTGGAATTTTACGTACTTCCGGATTAGCAGATGGGATTGCAGGAGTTGCTGCCTCTATTGGAATAAAAGGTACTTTCTTCATTGTTATATCTTTTATTTCATCTGCAATATTAGCTACAGCATCTGGTACTGGCTTTGGCACCATTGCCGCTGGTATGGGAGTTTTATATCCAGCAGGGATTGCATTAGGCGCCCATCCCCAATTATTAGCCGGTGCTATAGTTTCAGGTGGAGCTTTTGGGGACAACCTAGCCCCAATATCTGATACTACTATATGCTCGGCCACATCCTTAGGTGTTGATGTACCAGGTGTAGTTAAGTCTAGGCTAAAATATGCTTTAACTGCAGGCTTAATAACAATAATCGGTATCTTAATAATTGGTTCAGGATATGAAGGAACTGTTTCAACTGTAGATGTCGTCCAATATAATACTAAAACTTTGCTTATGCTAATTCCAGTTGCCATTACTATATGGGTTGCAGTAAAAACTGGAGATATTATAATTGCTACGACTATTGGTACTGTTATTGCTAGTGCTACTGCTGTATTGGCCGGTCTTATAGATTTTGTTCAAATTGATCCTGGAGCAGAAGTCGTTAAAGATGCCCTAATAAGGGTTTCTGGGGCAGGCTTAGATAGAACAGTAGATGGGGTAATTTACACTGGTATTAATAGTATGATGCAAGTAGTTATTTTAGCCTTATTATTGTTCGGTTCTATTGAAATTATGAAAGCAGGTCATGGAGATATTAAGTTACTGAACACTTTAGAAAATGTAGCCAAAGGGCCTATGGGTGCAGAATTTATTATAAGTGCTATGGTTATACTTCTTTCTGGTTTAATGGGTCTTAATGCACCAGCAATATTAGCCGTTGGTCCTTCTTTTGCAAAACCTCTTTCTGAACGCTATGGTATAAGTCCTTATCGGGCTGCCAATTTATTAGATGCCCAATCTAATACTTTAGTATATGCTTTGCCATGGACACCTGCAATAATATATACTATTGGTTTTGCTAAGGATAGTGCTTACCCACTAACTGCTATAGAAATAACTCCTTATGTCCTTTATTCCTATGCTATGTTAGCAGTAATGTTTGCTACAATTATTTTAGGCATTGGAAGATATGACAATATGGAGAAAGGTAAAAAGGCGGTTAATTAGATTAATTAATAGAATTTTTAGAGGTCATTGTCCATTAAAGAACAATGACCTTTTTATTTTGTAAAACCTTACAATAGAAACTTAGATGTTTTTCCCATTATTTATGTAGTTTCTGGTATTTGTAAAAAACGGTTTACATAATATATTCATTCTTATATAATAGGCTTTGTTGTAAATCTATCTAATGGCTGAATCCTAAATTTCTTAGGTACGAGGGAACCAACGCAAGGGGTTAACCCCTAAGTCGAATGCTAACTTCGGCAATAAAATTTTAGGAGGAACATAGATATGAAAAAATTAACACAGATTCTATTAGTTACACTGGTTTTAACACTATTAGCTACACCAGTGCTAGCAAATGGAAATTCTAGAACATTACAATTTACTCATCGTGGTGAGGATGTTTTAAGACTTCAAAAGACATTAAATGATAAAGGTTACTACAATTACAATTTAGATGGAATTTATGGGAAAGTAACAGAAAGAGCCGTTATTAATTTTCAAATTGATCACAAAATAAGAATTGACGGTATTGCAGGACCAGAAACTCAAAGAACTTTATATGGAAATTCTAATAGCTCAACAAATGGGACAACCACAAAAAACTATAGTTCTGGTGATCAATATTGGTTAGCTAGAATTATAGAAGCCGAAGCTGGAGGAGAATCCTATAAAGGTAAAGTAGCTGTTGGAAATGTAATTCTAAATAGGGTAAAATCTAAAAATTTTCCAGATACTATTTACAATGTAATATTTGAATACTATGGTAGTATTCCCCAATTCAGTCCTGTTGCTGATGGTACGATTTACAACACTCCATCTCAAGATAGTATAAATGCTGCAAAGGATGCTTTAAATAATGTAAGACCAGTAGGAAATTCAACATATTTCTTTAACCCAAGCAAGGCAGCAGGTACTTGGATTGTGAAAAACAAAAGTTATGTAGCAAGAATTGGTCAACACGTATTTTATCAATAGTATTAAGGAAAAAGGAACCCTCGAGGGTTCCTTTTTCCACACCTTTTTTATCAATTCCTATACCGACTATAAATTAAACAGAAACAATTCCATATTTAGGTCCTATCTTAAATTTCTCTTTAACTTCTTGATCTATATTAATCTTTATCATAATTTTATATTATTCATCTTCCTAGATATTAAAGCTACATCTATAATATGTCCCGTATTATGGTGAGATAAAATGTAGAGGTTATAAATTAACTTAGCCCCCTTCTAATATCTATTAACTCCTGTCTTAATAAGGCTATATCTCCTTTTGTAGCAGGTTTATCGTATTCATCATAGAAGCAATAACTCTCTTTTACTGTACAGGAATGTCCATCATTATTTTTCATTAGTTTTTCTACTACACGACCATTTTGAATATGTTTATTTACTGTTTCAAAAGAACTAAGACAAAGTATTTTATGGTTGTTTTTTAAATAAATTAAAGTTTCTGTCTTATGTCTTTCAATTTTATCTATGCTATTGATATTTATATATCCAGTAGCACCATCATTTTTATAAAAAGGTTTTCTGGTTTTCAAAGGTATAAAAATGTAATCTTTATTAAGTGGAATAGGTACTAAGTTTTTTGTGTTTAATAAAGTCCCGTAGTATTTTCTCGATTCTTTTAAATCTATTAAAAAATACTTTGCTAGTGAATTCAAAACACTTCTAAGACTTTTATCCACATAGGTCTTTCCTCCTTCTAAGGTATATAGCAAAGTACAGTCTCCTTTCATATCCAGATAAACTGGTACGAAAGCCATTAGTCCTTTAGACATATACCTTTCCATATCCACACCTCCCTTGACTTACACTTTTCTAAATAGATTACTGTTTTTCAGGTTTGACCATTTTTTACACCGTCCCACCTAATCCTAAGATTAAATATAAGAAAATGTCTATTATTATAGATTCTTGTAGCCAAATAAAATACATTTAATCCATTTACTGTATCCACTCTCTTATACTAAATATCCCCTATATTTTGGCATTTGTCAAGTAATTTTTCTATATAATAGTACATCTTATATATTTTACAATTATAATTAACAGGGTAGTTATACCATGAATAGTGGATAATAGGTTGTGGACAAACTGTATATGTTATAGTGTAATATTTAGAAGTCCTTAATTATTTTGTAAGTTCCACTAAGTAGAATAATATGTTGTAGAGATTATGTTCAAAATAAATTTATTTTGGGAGCCAATAGGATATGGAAAGTGCACTTAAAGGTTTAATAATTATTTTATTTATTATTCTAAATGTGAATATTAATATATTAAGAAGTGAACAAAAACAGATAGAATCAAAATTAGATATAATTATTGATCACCTTAGTATAACTAATCTATATACAGGGAATATAAACGATGAGCTAAGGGATGAAATAATAAGACTTGTTGGGGAAAATAAAAAAGTTAAGGCAATAAAAAGGTCAATATCAACCATTACAACATTTTCTGGTTCAATAAACTTAGCTGCTAGAATACCTACAACACCGTATCCACAGCCTAGATCAAGTACTTTATCACCTTTCTCAAATTCCACAAAAGAAAGCATAGACATTGTTCCTTTATCTACATTCTTAGGTGAAAAAACCTCTTTAGATGTTTTAAACACAAGTTGTTGTTCTTTAATTATTAAATTTATCAATTTTAATTCCTTTCTTATTCATTATTTATGTACTTTTATTATCCCTTTGAAGCCTTTTCCATTCCAGCCATCTTAAATCTAAAACTGTTGCCTTTTCTCTTGTCATTATCTCATTACATGGAAATTTTTCACATAGTCCACAGTAATCAATTCCCTTGTTAGTTACACAATCAAATGTATAGCAAGCTCCTTCATTATGTGCTGTTCTACAACCTGTACACTCATCTTCAACATAAGTAGGACAACTGCCACAATAGAATCCACATTTTCCTGTTAAATTATTCCTTTCCTTATCCATAATTTATCAGTCCTTTTCATTTATGGTTTTGTGCAACAAATAGTAAATGATTACTTGCTCCTAAAAACTCAGGTTTTTCACTACAATAAATATGATAATTAAGCCATAATTTATAACTCTCATCGTCCATTTCGTTTACCTTATCTGCCAGTAGTTCGCTTAAACCATCTGTTGCTACTTCAGCCATGATTGTTAATTCTGATTTTTGTAGTAATTCTCTTGCCTGATCAATAGTTGTAAATACAAAAGGAAAGTCATTCACTTTAAAGGTTTCTTGATTATATTGATCACTTTTTAAGAAACTTGGCTGATAGCACATAGTTTCTGTTGTAATTACCATATCATTATTGATAAAAGCAAAAAACATAATACCATCATTCTTACATACTCGTTTTACTTCCTCAATACATTTCAAACGATCCTTTATGTCTTTCAAATGGTATAGAGGGCCAAAACATAGCACAATATCAAAGCTACTATCTGAAAACTTAGATAGGTCTAAAGCATTTCCCTGAAACACATGAAGATTCATATCTGTTTTTTTCTTTTCCTCTATACTTTCTACATGTTTATCAACTAATTCTACTGAGGTTACATTATAGCCTTTATCTGCAAAATATAGGCTGTATTCACCAGTACCTGCTCCCAAGTCTAAGATTTTCATATTAGGCTTTAAATATTTTTCAATTTGTCTTATTGTAGTTAAAAACTCAACTCTTGAAGCTTTTGAAGATAGTCTTGAATCCTCGTCGAATATTTCATAGAGAGCTGAAACTCTCTTTTCTTCATTTTTTATCTTTAATAAGTCTTTCATTTCCATTTTTTATCCCATCCTTTATGTTTTATAATATTGGGTTATTTCTTATAATAAAAATTTTAAAATATATTTAAATATATTTTACTATTAAAAAATCCTTATATTTATAATTAAAACCCTAGTTCTTCATTTATGATAAAAAGTTTCATTCTATCTTTTACAAATTGACCTTCTATAATAACTAAGTTATAACAAACTCTTTCATCTGTTTTACAATCTATACATTTCTTTAATTTTAAACATAGTGGATAATATCCAGCTCTTTTTACATTTAATGGAGCTAATACACTTCTAACTCTTTGTACTGCGTCATCTAAACTGTTACAAATCTTGTTTTTACCAACAGCGATTACAGCCTTATCTGGTTCGCAGATCATTGCCACTACTCTATTT
>Ga0079226_10003018_pt1 | contig 12980 bp, 9 predicted proteins | sample Poulit2014_FD_76345 | JGI IMG/M metagenome (GOLD analysis project Ga0079226, IMG submission 76345) | Agricultural soil microbial communities from Georgia to study Nitrogen management - Poultry litter 2014 | ecosystem: Environmental > Terrestrial > Soil > Agricultural land | place: USA: Georgia... | reverse complement strand
GAGCTGCGGCTGGTCAAGGACGCGTTCGAGGTCGAGCAGATGCGGTTGGCCTGCGAGCGGACCGCGGAAGGTTTCGCCGCCGTGGTGGCCGACCTGCCCGAGGCAGTCCGCCGTGGCCGTGGCGAGCGTTGGGTGGAAGGCGTGTTCGGGTTGTACGCCCGGCACGCCGGCAATGCGGTGGGCTACGACACGATCGCGGCCTCCGGCGATCACGCCAACACCCTGCACTGGATCCGCAACGACGGGGACCTGCGGGAGGGTGACCTCTTGCTGCTGGACGCCGGGGTGGAGCTGGACACCCTCTACACCGCAGATGTCACCCGCACCCTGCCGGTGTCGGGTCGTTACTCCGAGGCCCAGCGCAAGGTGTACGACGCGGTGCTGGAGGCGCAGGAGGCAGCGATGGCGATGTGCCGACCGGGCACCAAGTTCGCCGATGTGCACCAGGCCGCGATCGAGGTGATCGCCCGTCACCTGCACGAATGGGGCATCCTGCCGGTCACCCCGGAGGTGTCGCTGGACTCCGAGACCGGCGGGCACCATCGCCGTTGGATGGTGCACGGCACCTCCCACCACCTCGGCATCGACGTGCACGACTGTGCGCAGGCCCGCCAGGAGCACTACCGGCAGGGGGTGCTGAAGGAGGGCATGGTGATCACCGTCGAGCCCGGCATCTACTTCAAGACCACCGACCTGCTGGTGCCGGACGAACTGCGGGGCATCGGGGTGCGGATCGAGGACGACATCCTGATCACCGCCGACGGCTACGAGAACCTGTCGGCCATGCTGCCCCGTACCGCCGACGACGTGGAGGCGTGGATGGCGCCACTGCTCGCTGGTGGCCCCGACGCCTGAACCCAGTAAGTCGCCTGAACCCAGTAAGACGCCTGAGCCCAGTAAGGAGACGCCCGTGCTGATCGCGGAGGAACTGGCCGTCCTGCTCACCAAGGACCGGGGTGGATGGCACCCGACGGGCCACGACGTCGCCGACGTGCTGGCCGGCGGCCTGTCGGCCGAGCTGGTCGCCGAGGGGTTCATCGACCGGGAGGTCGACCCGGCCGACATCTGGGCGCGCCGCCGGGTGCGTCACCAGGCCGAGGAGCCGCCGGGCGATCCGCTGCTGGCCGAGGTGTACTCCTCGATCGCGCAGGACCAGGGGGCCGGGGCGGTGCAGCGGCGGCTGGCCAAGGCGTCCCGGGACCTGGTGCTGCCACGGCTGGTGACGGCCGAGGTGCTCACCACGGTGCGCCGCCCGATCATCGGCCCGCGCTACGACCTGGTCGACGAGGGCGTACGGCGTCGGCTGCGCGAACCGCTGCTGGCGACCGTGCTGGACGGCGCTCCGGCCGACCAGCGGGTCCGGACGCAGATGTGGCTGCTGAACGGGGCGTACTGCCTGCGACAGGCGCTCGGGCTGGAGTTGCGCGACTCGCTGCGGGTGCACGGGGCGGTACGGGAACTGGGCCGGCCGGGCTGGCCGGAGAAGCCGGCGATCGATGCGATGAACGGGCGGCGGGCGGCCGCGGCCGGCTGACCGGTTGCCGTCTCGACTCCGCTCGACGGGCCGGAGTGCTTCCGCTCGACGGGTGGGGCGGTCAGTCGGTGGGCGGGCCGTTGAACATCGCGGCCCGGGCGCCCGGCATGGTGGTGAGCAGTTCACGGGCCTGCTGCACGTACTTGTGTTCGCACAGCAGCTCGTACTGGGTGGCGACGGTCTGGGTCACCGAGGTGAAGTCGCGGCGTCCCCCGGTCATCTGGTAGCCGATCGACTGGAACACGATCGCGATGACGACCGACAACCCGACCGCGACGAGCAGCATCAGCAGCGCGTTCTGCAGGCCGGGGACGAACAGCGCCATGATCAGTCCGATGAGCAGACCGGTGCCGACGCCGGACATGGCGGCGTTGGCGATCACGGTGCCCCAGTTCTTGCGACCCAGCACCCGTTCGACGCTGCGCAGGTTGGTGCCGACGATGCAGAGGTTCTTGACCTCGAACTTCTCATCGGCGAGGAAGTCGACGGCCTTCTGTGCCTCGGCGTAGCTGTCGAACACCTTCACCGAGTGGGGGTACTCCAGTTCGAAGATCGAGCTCGGTTGTGACCCGATCGCCATGGTGGCCTCCTTGTCGCCGTTTCGGCCGTTGCACCAAATCTATCCCGCCGGCACAGGTCCCCGGCCAGTCACCGCTCCGCTCGACGGGAGGAAGAGCTCGCTCGACGGGAGGAAGGGTCTGCTCGGCGGGCGGAAGGGCTCAGGTGAGGAAGGCCCGTACGGCGTCGATGGTGTCGGCCTCGGCGGGCGGCTTGTCGTCGCGGTAGCGCAGCACCCGGGCGAACCGCAGCGCGACCCCGCCCGGGTAGCGGGTGGAGCGCTGCACACCGTCGAAGGCGATCTCGACGACCTGCTCGGGCCGCAGCTCGACCACCCAGTCGCCACGCCGCACCGCCTCCGGGTCGACGGCCAGCTCACCGAACCGTTCGGTCTGCCAGCGCAGCATCGCGTCGGTCATGCCCTTGAACGTCTTGCCGAGCATCACGAACCCACCGGTCCCCGGATCACGCGCCCCGAGGTGGATGTTGGACAGCCAGCCGCGGCGCCGACCGCTGCCCTGCTCGACGGCCAGCACCACCAGGTCCAGGGTGTGCCGCGGCTTCACCTTCACCCAGCCGGCACCGCGCCGGCCCGCCTCGTACGGGGCGTCGAGCCGTTTCACCACCACGCCCTCCAGGCCGGCCGCGACCACCTCGTCGAAGAACTCGCCGGCGGCAGCGGGGTCGGCGGTGACGAGTCGCCGTACGCGATGGGTGTCGGGGACCACCTGTTCCAACCGGGCCAGCCGATCGGTCAGCGGCCGGTCGACCAGCGGTTCACCGTCCAGCCGGAGCAGGTCGAAGAAGGCCGGCACCAAGCGCATCGGCACCTCCCCGGGCTCGGCGCCGGGCCGGGACGGGACGACGCCGGCCTGGGTGGCGGCCCGCGATGCGGTCTCCTGGAACGGCCGGGGCGCACCGCCGCTGTCGGTGGCCAGCACCTCCCCGTCCAGGATTGCGTCGGTGACCGGCAGCGCGGCGACCACCTCGACCACGTCGGGCAGCCGTTCGGTGACGTCGTCGAGGCTGCGGGTGTACAGCCGGACCCGCAGCTCCCCGTCGTCGTCGACCCACCGGTGGGCCTGGATCCGGATGCCGTCCAGCTTGCCGTCCACCGCGACCGGCTCGGCGTCGCCGAGCTTGGCGAATGCGGCGGCCACGTCAGGGGCGGACGAGGCCAGCATCGGCCGCAACGGCTGCCCCACGACTGCGGTGATGGCGGCAACCGCGTCCACACCCTCGGTGAGGGCGGCCTCGGCGACCGGGGCGGTCGAGCCGCGCAGCATCACCGCACGCCGCAGGGTGGCGACCGGGACGCCGGACGCCCGGGCGACCGCGTCGATGATGGCGGCGTCGAGGGCACCTTGCCGCACCTCACCGGACAGCAGGCCGCGCAGCAGTCGTTGCTCGGGGGCGGTCGCGGCGGCGAACAGTGTCGCCACCGCCTCCCGTCGGGCGATGGCTGACCCGGGGCCGGCGAACCGGGAGATCCGTTCCAGTTCGGAGTCGACGGCGGCGACCTGCAGGGTCGGCTCGGCGGCGGCCGGGGGCAGCTCGGACAGCGAGGCCCAGCCCACCCCGGTCCGGCGTTGCCGCAGCTCCCCGGCCAAGTAGGTCACCACGACGGCCAGGTCGTCGGCCGGGGTACGGGACAGCAGTCCGGCCAGCAGGTCCCGCTTCGCCAGCCGTGACGAGGTACGGGCCACCTCGCCCGTCACCTCAGCCACCTCGCTCAGTTGCACCCGCCCCACGCTACCGGGCCCTCGCGGGGTGGCGAATCGGCCGGGGCAGTCATCGTGAGTACCATGTGTCCGCTGTGCCACCCACCACGGTGGGCGGGTCCGCAGCGGGATCGCGAGGGCACGTGAGCACGGAGGGAGGTGGCGATGGCGTCGGTCATCAAGCGGCTGTACCAGAAGCGCAGAGTGTTGCGGATCATGGTGCAGCGCGACCTGAAGGTCCGGTACGCGCAAAGCTTCCTCGGCTACCTGTGGACGATCCTCGACCCGCTGCTGATGTCGTTGATCTACTTCGTGGTGTTCGCGCTGATCTTCCAGCGCACCGGGGTGGGCTACGAACCGTACTTCCTGTTCCTGTTGGCAGGGCTGCTGCCCTGGCAGTGGTTCAACGGCAGCGTGATGGAGGGGTCGCGCGCCCTGCAGAGCGAGGCGAAGCTGGTGCGGTCGGCGAAGCTGCCGCGCGAGCTGTGGGTGTTGCGGGTGATCATCGCCAAGGGCATCGAGTTCGTGCTGTCGCTGCCGGTGCTGGTCACCTTCGTGGTGATCTACCTGATCCGTGGGGATGCCGTGCTCAACTGGCGGCTGGTGCTGATCCCTGTCGGCATGGTGATGCAGTTCGGCCTGTTGCTCGGCCTCGGGCTGATGCTGGCGCCGATCGTGGTGTTGGTCAACGACATGCGCCAGGTGATCCGGATCGGCCTGCGGATGGCGTTCTACGCCACTCCGGTCATCTACGTCACCTCCCAGGCGCCGGGGTGGTTGGCGACGGTGCTGTGGTTCAACCCGATGGCGGGGATCCTGGAGTTCTACCGTGCCGGATTCTTCGACCATCCGCTGAGTTGGCAGCCGATCCTCATCAGCGCCGGCATGACGGTCGGGTTGTTCTTCCTCGGCCGGCTGGTGTTCAAGCGGCTCGAGCCGACGGTGCTGAAGGAGATCTGATGGCCACCTCCACCACCGCGACTGCGAAGCCGGGCAGCAAGGCCCGGCCAGTGATCAGCGCGCACGACATCGGCATCGAGTTCTACCGCTCCCGCAAGCGAAAGCTGTCGCTGCGGGAGATGGTGTTCAAGCAGCGCACCACCCACTCAGCGGAGACGTTCTGGGGACTGCGCAACGTCAGCTTCGACATCCAGAAGGGTGAGGCGGTCGGTCTGGTCGGCGGCAACGGCGGCGGCAAGTCGACGCTGCTCAAGATCATCGCCGGTGTGCTGCTGCCCGACGAGGGCTCGGTGGCGGTTCGAGAGGGCGTGGCGCCGTTGATCGAGCTCACCGGTGGGTTCCTGGGCGACCTCACGGCGCGCGAGAACGTGTACCTCACCGCTGGGCTGCACGGCCTCACCCGGGACGAGGTCGCCGACCGGTTCGACGAGATCATCGACTTCGCCGGCCCCCAGGTGCGCGACGGGTTGGACATGCCGTTCCGACACTTCTCCTCCGGCATGCAGGTCCGGCTCGGTTTCTCTGTCATCACCACCCTCGACGAGCCGATCATCCTGGTGGACGAGGTGCTCGCGGTCGGCGACAAGAAGTTCCGCGAGAAGTGTTACACCCGGATGGAGAGTCTGCTGGAGCAGGACCGCACACTGTTCCTGGTGTCGCACTCGGAGGCGGATCTGAAGCGGTTCTGCACCCGTGGGTTGTACCTGCGGTCCGGCGAGCTGATCGCCGACGGCACCATCCGTGAGGTGCTGGACGAGTACAACAAGGCTGACTGACACCCGGCGGACCTGGTGCGTCACGGCACGTCGGGTTCGCGACATCGCGGTGCTGGGCCCCGCAGCGACTCGGTGGGGCGCCGCTTGTCTGGCGCAATCCCACGACGGCGCAATCCCACGACGGATCTTCCGGCTCGACCGTGATGCCAGAGGCAGACCTGACTGGTCCTGGACAGCTGACGACAAGTCACGCAGGCGAGCCATCCGTACCAGCCAGCTGATGCTAAGCTCTCGCTGTCACGCTCCTAAGCCCCCAAGGAGTCGCATGCACCCTTCCGCTTGGGCGCGCGTCTTGCTCGGCAAGGCATGGCGGGCCCACCGAAGAACCCGTACTCACTGGGAACGACATCTTGATGACCACCGCTCGAGCCCAGAGGGGTATCGATCGGTCCACGTCGGCGGCAGAGCTCGCCACGGACGGGTTGTCGATCGCTACGACTCGGTTGCCGCCGGCAAGGAAGCCACCACGGTACTGTGCCAGGCACTGACCGTGGCGGGCGCGAACTACACGCTGCTCCCTCGGCCCCAGGTGGGCGCCGCATCCATCGCGGTCAGCGAGGACGATGCCACAGCACTCCATGCCGCGATGAAGACGGTCGCGGCCGATGGGCACGAGTGGCTCTTCCGGACCGATGGCAGCCGCCGTGATCACTACCGCCACCTCCGTGAGTGGGGCAAGCCCCGGGTCACGGCACCTGCACGCTACAGAGTGCTCCGGCTCCTGGTCGCTGGCTCCGGCCTTGTGCTGAGCAGCATGGAGGACGAGGTTGTCATCGAGCTGTGGTCAAGCGCCTCGGAGTCGGGCGTCATGTGCGAAGGCGGGGAACTGCACTCGGCCGGGAGCCTCATTGCTCCCGCTCCCGTCGCATCCATTCCATGCTTGACTCGTACCGCGTGGGCTGAAGCAACATCCTCTGGCGGCGGGTCCGACCATCCATTGTGTCAACCGCACCTGCTGGACGTCACAGACCCCATCGACGCGGTCTACACATGGGTGGACGGCGGGGACCCGAACTGGATTCGACGCCGAGACGACGCCCTGCATCGCGAGCCCACAGAACGTCATCACACCGCGACCTCGAAGTCCCGGTACATCAGCCGCGATGAGCTCCGATACTCGTTGCGGTCGCTCGAGATGTACGCCAGTTGGGTGCGGCGCATTCACCTCGTGACCGATGGGCAAGTTCCAGAATGGCTCGACACCGACCACCCGAAGATCAACCTGGTCGACCACCGCGAAATCTTCTCGGACACGTCGGTCCTGCCCGTCTTCAACTCCCACGCCATTGAATCCCAACTGCACCACATCCCGGGTCTGTCCGACCGGTACCTGTACATCAATGATGACGTCTTCTTCGGCCGTCCGGTGCGTCCAGAGCTGTTTTTTGAGGGAAACGGTGTCACGCGTTTCTTCACTGCAGCCTACGCCTTGGGCACGGCCCCATCGACGGAGAATGACGCTCCCGCCCTCGCCGCTGGAAAGAACAATCGTGCGTTCATGCAGCGGCACTTCAACCGCACCGTCACGAAGAGGTTCCGACACACACCTCATCCGCAGAACCGACTGGTGCTCACTGAGATGGAGGAGCGCTATCCAGAGCTGTTCACCCGCGTATCCGGCTCGTCCTTCAGGGCGTCACACGACTACTCGATCGCTGCATCGCTGCACCACTACTATGCTTACGCCACCGGACGCGCCGTGCCGGGGACGCTGCGAGCACTCTACCGAGACCTGTCCCAACTGACTTCTTCCCGAGACTTGGAGCGGGTCTTCGCTCCGCCCGGACACGATGTGTTCTGCCTCAACGACGTCCACCTCACAACACAAACCAAAGAGAACCGGGTCGTGGAGATCGTCCGAGAATTTTGGGAAGAACATTTCCCACTACCGAGCTCGTTCGAGCGATGATCCCATCCACTGCGCCCACTCCAGAAAGGGACTGAGCACACGCCCATGGCATCGACCGACCCACCCGCTCCGACATTCACAATCGTCACGGCGGTCTACAACGTGGACCGCTATCTCGACGACTTCTTCGAGTCCATCCATGCGCAGCAGCACAACCACCGAGGGATCAGCATCGAGATCGTGGCCGTCGATGATGGCTCGACGGACGAGTCCCCGGCGACCCTGGAGCGTTGGCAGCGGCAGCATCCTGAGACCGTGAAGGTCGTACGACAGGAGAACCGAGGACAGGGTGCGGCCCGAAATCTGGGCCTCACGCTTGCGACCGGCGAATGGGTCACCTTCACCGATCCTGACGACACGCTGGCCCCGGACTACTTTTCGCAAGTCGCCGCCTGCATCGACGACAACCCTGACGTCGCGATGGTCGCCACAGCGAGAATCCTCCACGAGGAGAAGGAGGGACGACGACACGACGGGCATCCGCTACGCGCGATGTTCGCCACGGATCGAGTGCTGGACCTCAATCGGTTTCCCACCTTCTTCCATGGCAGCGCTCCAGCGGCCTTCTTCCGCCTGGACTGGATCCGAGAATTCCAGCTTCACTTCGATGACCGGATCCGTCCCAACTTCGAGGACGGGCACTTCTGCGGCATCTACCTGCTTCGCTCACCTCAACCTGTTGTTGCATTCTTGGGCTCTGCCCACTACTACTACCGAAAGCGCGCCGACCAATCATCGACATTGCAGACGTCCCGGAGCAAGCCATCCCGGTACACAGACGTCCCGCGCTACGGCTACCTCGGCGTCCTTCGAGAGGGTGCACGCCTCTACGGCCGGGCGCCGGAGTGGGCACAGAACTTCATCATCTACGAGCTCTCATGGTATTTCCAGGAAGACTCCGCGATGGCCAGCACGGCGGGTGCAATAGGCGACGTTGGTGCAGAGTTCATTTCCATTCTCCGCGAGATCAGCCAAGAACTTGATGACGACGTCATCACTGGGTTCTCGGTACGGAGCTTCAAGCAGGTGTGGCGCGAAGCTCTGCTCCACGGTCTCCGAGGAAGAACCTGGCACACGCCGTACGTCATCATGCAGCGCTACCAGCGCGATCGCCGCATGTTGCGCATCGCTTATCGGTACACCGGCGAGCTTCCGAAGGAAGAGTTCCTCGATGACGAGGTGCCGGTGACACCGGCATCGACCAAGTCCTGGTCGATGGGCTACTTCGGGCAACCAGTGGTGCAAGAACGGGTTGTCTGGCTTCCGATCGAGGGGACCCTCCGGGTCCGGCTGGACAACCGAGGCGCGGAGCTTCGCACCTCGACGCCCGGGCCTCCCCGCATGCATGTACAGCCAAGCAGCTTCTATGCGGAACGCACCCCGTCACCGCCGCGAAGGACCGCAAAGTTCAAGATCGGCAGGAGTGGACCGCAGACCGCGAGCGGCAAGCATCAGATCAGCTGGCTGCGACGCAAGCTTGGCCCGAAGAAGATGGCGTTGCTACGAAAGGTTGCAGCGAACGCCCTCGTGCGGCGGTTGTTTCGCGATCTGTGGCTGGTCAGCGATCGAGTCGAGGACGCTGACGACAACGGTGAGCGCCTGTTCGAGTATCTCCGGACCCACCGGCGAGACATCAACGCATGGTTCGTCCTGAAGAAGGGAACACCTGACTGGGATCGGATGCGCAGAGCGGGGCATCGACGACTGGTCCCGTACGGCACCTGGATCTGGAAGATCATGATGCTCGACGCGCAGCACGTGATCTCGTCGCATTGCGACCTGCCGGTCTATCGACCACGGGCAGTCACCGCTCTCGGCCCGGTGCGCTACCGATTCACCTTCCTGCAGCATGGCGTGATCAAGGACGACATCTCACGGTACCTGAACCAGAAGGAGTTCGACCTGATGGTGACGACGACGAAGGCCGAGCACGAGTCGATCGTCGGCGACGCGTCTCCGTACCGACTGAGCGAGCGCGAAACGAAACGAGTGGGACTGGCCCGCTTCGACCGTCTCGTGGAGCTCGCATCCGCCCAGTCCAACCGTCCGCACAAACTGGTCCTGATCGCACCCACTTGGCGTGACCACCTCAATCTCCCGCTCGCCCGCGGCGCCTACAAGCGCGAAGTCCGCCCGGACTTCGCTGAGACGGACTACGCCAAGAACTGGCTCGGTTTGTTGGCACACCCGAGGCGGGAAGCGCTCGCGGCGGAGGGGTACCGTATCGGGTTCCTGCCCCATCCGAATGTCCAGTCGATCCTGCCCAAACTCAATCTCCCTTCGTGGGTCGAGCCGCTCAGTTTCGATGGTGACGTGCAGCGCCTGTTTGCCCAGTGCGCATTGATGGTGACGGACTATTCCTCGACGGTGTTCAACGCAGCTGTCGCAAACCGTCCCGTTGTGTACTTCCAGTTCGATGCCGACGAGGTGGCCCAAGGTAGCCATATTGGCCGCGCAGGCTATTTTGATTACGTCGATGACGGCTTCGGCCCGGTGACTCGCGAGCTTGACGAAGCAGCGTCCGAGATCGAACGCATCGCACGTGGTGGCATCGACGACAAGTACCAACGCCGCATCGACGAAACGTTTGACCTGCGAGATGGCAGGTGCTGCGAACGCACGGTCAACGCGATCGAGGACCTGACCCGCACGCAGCCCACGCGAGAGTAGGAGCATCGTCAGGCACCTGTGGTGCTCCTGCCACTGCGTGATGCCCGTCAGATCTTGGAACGGCTTCCAGATCTGGCGGCCAGCCGACCCTGCGCCAACTGGGCCGTCGTTGCCGAAGGACACGTCGCGTTCCGCCCGCGTCGATGAAGCCCAGCCCCATGCAGCGCCCCATACTGGCTCATCGGCCGCGTCGGGACCGTGCGGTCCCGGCGGGCCCCTCCGCACCCAGGTGTCGGCCGGTCCGGCCCCGTACCGCCACGTCTGCCCACGACGACCACCGGTTCAGCGATAACCTCGGCACGTGAGCTCACCAGCCGGTTCGATCTTCGTCTCCCGCCTGCGGAGCCTGCCGGTGATCGACGCCGAGGGCGACGAGGTCGGCAGGATCCGTGACGTCGTGGTGCAGACCCGTACCGGCGGTCGGCCACCCCGCGCGAAGGGGTTCGTGGTGGCCCTGTTCGCCCGGCACCGGATCTTCATCCCGATGGCCCGGGTGCGGCACATGGACGGTGCCCAGGTCACCATCAGCGGCGCGGTCAACACCCGCCGCTTCACCCGCCGCGACACCGAGACCCTGGTGATCGACGACTTCTTCGACCGTACGGTGCGCCGCGCCGATGCCCGCGGCCAGTTCACCGTCTTCGACGTGGCGATCCGGGAGGTCCGCAGCTGGGAGTGGGAGGTCACCGAGGTCGCGGTCCGCCAGCGCGGCACCGGCCTCGCCCGGCGCGGCCACGTGGTCATCCTGCCGTTCCGCGAGATCGTCCTGCCGCACGCCGCGGTCGGGCAGGGCACCGACCGGCTGATCGCGGAGATGGAGGACATGCATGCCGCGGACGTGGCCAAGGAGCTGCACGATCTGGCCCCGCAGCGACGTGCCGAGGTGGTGGCCGAGCTGGACGACCGCAAGCTGGCCGATGCGCTCGGCGAGCTGCCCGACGACGAGCAGGTGGAGATCCTCGGGGTGCTCGACGTGGAGCGGGCGGCGGACGTGTTGGCCGAGATGGACCGGGACGACGCGGTCGACCTGGTCAACCAGTTGCCCGCCGAACGGGCCGAGGACTTGTTGGGCCGGATGGAGCCGGAGGAGGCGCAGGACGTCCGGCGGCTGATGACCTACGAGGAGAGCACCGCCGGTGGCCTGATGAACCCGGAACCGGTGATCATCCCGTCCGACGGTACGGTCGCCGAGGCGCTCGCGCTGGTCCGCAACGAGGAGCTCACCCCTGCCCTGGCGGCTCTGGTGTTCGTCTGCCGCTCCCCGTACGACACCCCGACCGGCCGCTTCCTGGGCGCAGTGCACATCCAGCGGCTGCTGCGGGAACCCCCGTCGACGCTGGTGTCGGCGCTGGTGGACTCCGAGCTGGAGACCCTCCCACCGGAGGCCACCCTGCACCAGGTCGCGCGGTTCTTCGCCGTGTACAACCTGGTGACCGCCCCGGTGGTCGACAAGGACAAGCGGCTGGTCGGCGCAATCACCGTGGATGATGTGCTCGACCACATCTTGCCCGCCGACTGGCGGGACGAGCAGATGGACGAGGTCGACCCCGAGGAGGTGACCCCCCGTGGCGCGTGAGGACCGGGACCGGATCCGGCTGGACCTGCCCGGGCGCCGGCGGAGGTCACTGCTGCCGCGCTGGCGGTTCGGCGGCGACACGTTCGGCGAGTTCGCCGAGGCGTTCGCCCGGTTCATGGGGACCGCGGCATTCCTGATCGGGATGACCGTCTTCGTCACCGTGTGGATGGTGTGGAACAGCCTCGTCCCCGATGGGCTGCAATTCGACGAGTTCCCCTACATCTTCCTGACGCTGGCACTGTCACTGCAGGCCTCCTACGCCGCCCCGCTGATCCTGCTCGCCCAGAACCGTCAGGAGGCCCGTGACCGGGTGGCGGTGGAACGGGACCGCGAACAGGCCGCGCAGAGCCGCGCCGACATGGACTTCCTGGCTCGTGAGATCGCGGCGCTGCGGATGTCGGTCGGCGAACTGGCCACCCGCGAGTACCTGCGCCGCGAGCTGCGGGAGGTGCTCGACGAGCTGGAGCAGGAACGCCTCGACGCCGCCGACCAGGACCCGGGCGGCACCGCCGGCTGACCGGCGGCGCCCCTGTGCTGCCCGGCGGCGGCCTCAGCTGCCGACCGGTGACAATCCGAGCTGCATGCCCGCCAGCCCGCGGCTGCGGCTGGCCAACTGGTCGGCCAGCGAGTGCAACGCCGTACTGGCCGGTCCGTCGGGGTTGCTGGTGACGACCGGACTGCCGACGTCCCCGCCCTCGCGGAGCGCAACCTCCAGCGGTACCTGGGCCAGCAGCGGCACGTCGTAGCCGAGTCGGGCCGACAACTGTTCGGAGGTACGGGTCCCGCCGCCGGAGCCGAACAACTCCACCCGGTGGGGCTGGCCACACTCAGGGCAGGCGGTCTCCAGCCACGCCATGTTCTCCACCACGCCGATGACCTTCTGCTTCAGCATCGAGGCCATCGTGCCGGCCCGTTCGGCCACCTCGGCGGCCGCCTGCTGTGGGGTGGTGACCACCACGACCTCGGCGTTGGGCAGCTTCTGGCCCAGCGAGATCGCGACGTCCCCGGTGCCGGGCGGCAGGTCCAGCAGCAGGAAGTCCAGGTCCCCCCAGTAGACGTCGGCCAACATCTGGGTGAGCGCGCGGTCGAGGATCGGGCCCCGCCAGGCCACCACCTGATCCTTGCGCGGCTTGAGCATCCCCATGCTCATCACCTTCAGCTCACCGGCCGGCACTGGCATGATCATGTCCTCCACCGAGGTGGGGCGGTCGTCGTCGATGCCGAGCATCGTGGGCACCGAGTGGCCGTAGATGTCGGCGTCCAGCACGCCCACCTT
>Ga0079226_10003017_pt1 | contig 12983 bp, 7 predicted proteins | sample Poulit2014_FD_76345 | JGI IMG/M metagenome (GOLD analysis project Ga0079226, IMG submission 76345) | Agricultural soil microbial communities from Georgia to study Nitrogen management - Poultry litter 2014 | ecosystem: Environmental > Terrestrial > Soil > Agricultural land | place: USA: Georgia... | reverse complement strand
CGTGATGAACATCACAATCACTCTCTGGCTGTCCACTTTACTTGCGAGTATCGGGAATAAAAAAGTCATCGGCAGCTGGGCAAACTGACAGAACATGAAAAAGTAGCCCGCCGTCTCCGGTGAAAACCCTTTGTCCATCAGTATCGAAGGCAGCCACGCGACGTTGGTATAAAATGTCGTCGACTGGAGTGCGAACATGATGGCAATCGCCCATGCCATTTTGGATTGGCTCATCCTGCGCTTCGGTGATCTGCCGGCATCACTGTCTGCTGCCTGCATATTTTCGCCCGTACCCCTCAGTTGGGGAATCCAGATGATCACTGCGGTAATCGCAATGACGATCCATACCGTGAGCGACAATTTGTATCCCCATCCGCTTATTTCAGCAAGCGGAACGCTGAGTCCGCTGCCAAGCCCTGCAGTCAAGTTCATCGTCGAACTGTATATTGCCGTGACGAATCCCATCTGAAGCGGGAATTTCCATTTCGCGTAACTCGGCAGCGTGACATTGCCGACACTGATGGCCACACCGAGCAGAATCGTGCCGATGACGAACCATTCCAATGATCCCAAAGTTCTTATGTAAAGTGAGACGACTAAAAGTATGATCGCATAAAATATCGTGAGCGGCATCGTGAATTTCGCCACCGCTTTAGAGACGAGCGGCGAAACCGCGGCAAATGTCAGAAGCGGAATCGTCGTGAGCAGCCCGGCGACGGTGTTCGAGATTAACAGATCATCCCGTATTTCATTGATGACCGGTCCCACCGACGTCAACGGCGCACGGAGCATTGCGGCCACTGCAATGATGCCGATGATCAGTATCATATTATCCTTCAATTTCTGCGGCTGTTGAATGTCCTGCATACCGGCACCACTTCCAAATTAATAATAAGATTACTTTAAAGCTATATCTTATTTGATTATTTTGCAATCTTTTCAAGATACAAAAAGATAGGGCCTCCCTTCAAAGAATTCTGTCTTTTCATAAGTTTTTTTTAATAGAGATTATTTGTATCGTTATGTAACCTCCTCACGATTTTCAACTTCATTATTCAAAATTAATATTATAGTAAAAACTTCTTAAGTCTTTATTCAGTAATACAAATTATGAAGTATCTGAGACCAGATAGATTTTCGAAAATATAAGGACTATATTATCGACGCCGTGAGCAACCAATTCTCCAAAAGTGACTTGAAATTTAGGTTTGACCATAACATTCATCGAAGTGTAAAATTACTTATACAGAAAGATAAATTTTCATGTGCAATAAAATTATACTCATTTGAATCACACCAAAAAAACCTGACATTCTGTATCTCAGAATATCAGGTGAATTTCCAGATTAAATTATTTACTTAATATAGAGTTCTTAAACACTCCGAATCATAACATCTGTATTTCTCTCGTGAACCAACAATAAATATTGAAAGTATATTATTTAATATATTCTGAAGTCAGTACTTTAAGCTCTTCCATTAAATTTCAAAAAGTGATTTAAAACTATTATTTAATTTAAATCAACCCACACACTTTTTACCTCTGTATAGTTATCTAATGCGTATGAACCCATCTCACGACCAAAACCTGACTGTTTATAACCTCCAAAAGGTGATGCAGGATCTACTTGATGGTAGGTATTTATCCAAACTGTACCTGCTTTCAAACGATGAGCAATAGAATGAGCATTCTTAAGATTTTCTGTCCAAACTCCTGCAGCAAGTCCAAAAGGCGAATCATTTGCACGATTGATTACTTCATCAATTTCGTCGAAAGGTACTACTACACCAACTGGTCCGAATATCTCTTCTCGAGCAATCGACATATCATCGGTAACATCAACAAAAAATGTTGGTTCCACATAATAACCTTCATCTAAATGACCACCACCGACTAATAGTTTTGCTCCATCTTTATTTCCTTGTTCAATATATCCTATAACTTTCTTTTGTTGTTCTTTAGAAATAAGTGGCCCCATATCTGTATCAGGGTCTAATCCACTTCCCAATTTTACACCTTTTGCAAAATCCACTAATCCATTTGTTACTTCATCATAAATATCTCTATGAACGTACACTCTTGAACCTGCATTACATACTTCTCCTTGGTTCGCCATTATACCTGAAAAAACACCAGGTATTGTTTTTTCCAAATCTGCATCTGGTAAAACAATGTTTGGAGATTTTCCGCCTAACTCAAGAGTAACCCGCTTCATCGTGTTAGCAGCTTCTTTCATGATAGATGTCCCCGTAGCAGTAGAGCCAGTGAAAGCAATCTTATTTACATCAGGATGCTTAACTAGTGCGTCACCAGCAGGCTTACCAAATCCAGGTATGATATTAACAACACCATCAGGAAAACCTGCTTCTTTCACTAGCTTTGCAAAATACAGTGCTGCTAAAGGTGTTTGTTCAGCTGGCTTTAATACAACGGTACATCCTGTTGCAAGTGCTGGCCCAATTTTCCATGAAAGCATGGATATCGGAAAGTTCCATGGGATAATCTGTCCTACAACACCTACTGGCTCATGACGTGTATAATTTAAAAATGAGCCCGCAACAGGAATGTTCTGACCGACATTTTTTGTTGTCCAGCCTGAAAAGTATCGAAACATATCTCTTGTTTGCGGTACTTCAACAGTTAATGGTTCTTGTAGTGGTTTCCCATTATCCAAAGAAACTATTTCGGCTAGTTCTTGTGTATTTTCTTCAATTAAATCAGCTAAACGGTGCATAAGTGTACCACGTTCTAAAGCGCTCATTTCAGACCAAGGCCCTTCCTCAAAGGCAGTTTTTGCAGCCAAAACTGCGCGATCCACATCTTCTTTTTCTGCTTCACTGACATTAGCAAGTACGTGACCATTTGCAGGATTATATGTTTCAAATGTTTTTCCTGAGACAGAGTCAACAAATTCCCCATCAATAAACAACTGTTGTGTACCCGATAAAAACTCGGATACTTTACTAGATACTTTTATTGCGTTAGTCATTATAAAAAACTCTCCCTTATTAATTAAGCAATTTTTAATAGAAATTAAATGTCTTTTCTGAAATGAACAACTTTTGACTTTTTTGATTTATATAGCTCTTTCAAGTATTTTAACAATGTCTTCTCTTGTTACTCTACGAGGGTTAGCCCCCATATACAAGTCATCGTTAATTGCAATATCAGCTAAAACATCAATTTTTTCTTTGTCTACACCAATTTCTCCTAATGTTTGAGGAATACCAACTTCTCTGGTCAATTCACTTACTCTTTCCACCGCTAATTTAGCAGATTCCTCAACTGATTTACCCCATGTATTAATTCTTAATGCATTAGCTATATCTGCAAATTTTTGTGGGTTTGCTATCCAGTTATATTCTAAAACATAAGGAAGAAGTATAGCATTAACTACACCATGTGGAGCATCGTATTGTGCGCCCACAGCATGAGAAATTCCATGGACTAACCCTAAACCAGCATTAGACATTGCAATTCCCGTTGATGTACTGGCTTGAATCATTTTATTCATTGCTTCCTCATTATTAGTATGCGCAGTGGCCACAGGAATCGTTTCACCTATAATTTTTACAGCATGTAAATTCAACGCATCAGTGACGTGTGATCCATTTCTGGAAACATAACTTTCAATTGCATGTGTTAGAGCATCCATTCCTGTCGATGCAACTAATTTCCCAGGCATACCTGTTAATAAAGAACCATCTAAATAAGCAACTTTGGGGAAAATTTTTCTGTCAATTACCAGTTCTTTTGTTTTTAAGTCAGTTGTATTTTCTGTAAGAACCGCAGCATGACCTGCTTCACTTCCAGTACCTACAGTAGTAGCAACTGCGTATAATGGTATTGATTCTTCTGGTACTTTATCAAATCCAAAGTAATCAGCGATTGAGCCTCCGTTTGTTAGCAGTAGAGCAATAGATTTCGAAAAATCAAGTACACTGCCCCCACCGACAGCTACAATAGCATCGATATTTTGGTTACTATACTTTTCTGTTGTTTCATTTGCTGAACTAACACTTGGATTTGGCTGAACTTCATCAAACACCCCTAAGATATTTACATCTGTTTTATCAATTATTGTAGTAACCTTCTCTAGAATGCCAGAGCTTTTAATTCCTTTATCCGTAATAATCAGGATATTTTTATGACCACCTTCTTTAAGATCATCTTCAAGAAAGTCCACCGCTCCACTTCCAGTTACCAATTTTGTGTCTGATAAAAATACAGTATTTTTAAGTCTTCCATTCATGATTAAAATCCTCCCATAAAATTTTATTTGATTCCCTTGAAAAAGGGATTAATTCAGATTGAATATCACCAATTGAAGACGCCGTATAAAATACACGTCACACAATTGAAATATGATTTTGCTTTACGTCATATTAATGAAAAATACTCTACAATCATTTTTGAAAACGCTTTAATTTTATTGCAAAAAGTGGAATCTTTCATGTTTATTTTCTTGAATGTCAATAAGTAGATTTTATTTCGTGCTAATACTACGATGAAAGTCTAATTCTATAAAAACTCATCAAATTTATCTCTTATATTATATAATCTTACCCCCTTTATTTGTCTACAAATGAATTATCCTATTTAATAGTAACAAATAATTGTAAATGCTTACAAAGTTAATTAGAATAATTTTTATATTCTAAATTATTGCTTACTTAAAACATAACACAACAGCTATTGTAAAAAAACATAAATTTTCATATCTTTTTTGTATGTTTGACTAATTATGAAAGACATATTTATTATGAAGTAAGATCTGAAACATAAAAAGGGGACCAATAATTTGAACATTGCTGAAATGCTTAAAATGAATGCTTTTATAAATTCTAAAATATTAGCTGGTCAAAATGGAATTAATAACGACGTTTACAATGTCACATTAATTGATGCGCCAGATGGCTATAAGTGGTGTAAAAAGGGGGATTTTATTGTTACAACTGGATATCCTTTTACAGGAAATAAAGTCGGCGAATTAGGATTAATGCAACTGCTTGAAAATTTAGTCATTAAGAAGTGCGCTGGAATAGGAATTAAGTTAGGAAGATACATTACCAGTGTACCAGACGAAGTAATATCTTACGCTAACAAAAATAATTTTCCAATTATTACACTTTCTAATGAACTTTCTTGGTCAGATGTTATCGTCCCAGTTATCTCTGAAATCAATAAAGAACATAAGTATGAATTAGAAATGACTCACAAAGTTTACGAACATTTTCATAATCATTTGAAAATGAAAGGAGATTTGCAAGAACTTGCACAACTACTAAATTCTATTATAGAATTACCTGTTACGATATATATTAGGAATTCAAATGAAAAATTTAATACACATGATGCTGGTTTTAACAAAAAGGAAATCGAAAATATTATAGCTTCATTATATTCTACAGGAAATCAGGCAATTCAAAAATTTAACTGGAAAAATAAAGAATTTACAGTTAGATGGATTTTTAATTCAAATCGTTTAACTGCAGGAGTCTTTTTATGGGGATCAAATTTAAAACTCAATACATGGAATAAAGCAGCTTTGGAGCAAACTGCAGTAATTACAGCTCTAGAAATTGAAAAATTCAAGGCTATATCTACAACTTATCAACATTTTAGAAACGAATTTTTAGGGAAATTATTAAATGAAAGCAAACTTGATATAGAAGTTATATTCAGAACTGCAAAAGAGGTCAATTGGGATTTAGAAGATAAATATAAAATTGTTCTGTTAGATTCTAATCTAGGCAAGGTCTCTGAGAATACAAACTTACCCGGGTGGCAAAGAAAATTAGATATACTAGAAGACTTTGAAAAAGAATTGAAATGGTTGTTGCCTCACACCCTTATTGGCCTTGATCTACAAAATCGTTTTATTTTATTAGTACCTAATAATGATAATGATGATAAACTTTTAGTAAATTTAAAAAAGTTAGTTAAAAAAGTAAATCTAGTCCCAGTTTATGGTGGTATTGGTGGATTTAATAATATTGACGATTTGTCTTCAAGTTACAAAGAAGCTATTTTAGCCTCTGAAGTTGCATATACAAAAATGTCCGGTTTTAAAAACGGAAACGAAGAAAGTATCTTATACATACAAGACTTCCATAAATTAGACGTAGAACGAATACTATTCTCTCAAGATCCTAAGTCCCAATCAAAAATCATTGCCAAAAAATACCTTCAAAAAGTAATAGATTATGATATAAAGAAAAATAGCGAACTTATAGCTACACTAAAATCTTTTATAAATAATAATGGAAACCATGATGATACTGCGGATGAATTGTTTATACACAAAAATACTGTGAGATACAGATTAAATAAAATCTATAAATTAACTACCCTCAATCCTAGTAAATTAACAGATTTGTTGCTTTTACAAATAGCAATTACAACTATTGATGTTTTATACCCTCATAATAATCTTTAATATAAATTCATCAAAAATTCATTTGGGATGTGAAAGAAGTTAAGGAAATTTGATGCCTCAGAAATTCTTACATTTACAAGTAAATTAACGGAAAACATAAAACAAATGATATTTTGACAAATTTAAAACTCTACAAACTCTTCAGTTCACAAGAGGATTAGAATAAAACATACATAAAATATTAATTGATTTGAAAACCATGATTTTCTTGTAATTTTTATATGAGTAATTGAAATACCGAACAATCACTAACCATCTTTTTCTTGACTTTAACATTTAAAAAAGTAAAAACGGGTGCCAAACAGCGTTCTGATCGCGTTTGACACCCATTTCTTATTTTCTTAGTTGTATATATGCATTGCTCCTTCTGTCTTTTCGGCCGTAAGCAAGAATATCTTCCACGTCCAACGCTTGGAGGGTTTGTGAAAAAGTCTATTCGGATTTGCTTTTGATATACACTGTCCGACATTCCAAGTGGATCTGTGTGACATTGGCACTTCGAAGGACAATCGGGATTTTCTCCGTCGATAATTCTGTCCCTTGTTCATGCAAGCGATGTTCCAGCACAAGTGCGAGGTAACAGATGACAAAATGAACCTTGACACTCTCTTCAGTCCACACATAAATCAGTCGTGCTTCTAAATTAATTTTTAATGCCCGGCAGCTTTTTTCAATCTTCCACAAAACGTGGTAAGATCTAAAACCGCCTCCGCAGATAATGTGGCGTCACTATACTGGATGCCATAATAACCATCGAATTGTTCGTTAATTTCCAGTTGATTCTCGTTGAAAGAGAGCCGATTATCGCTCGTCAGCGTCATCTGGACATATTTTCCCCGCTTTCTTTATTAAGATTAAAGTATTGTAAAAGTAATATCGACTTCTATCATGATTCTTCATTTATATTAATTTGAATTTATTTCAAATTATAATTACGAAGCTTTCTATAAATACTTCTTTTAAAAACTCATTTTATACATTAGCACAGTTTAATTCAAAAAGATTGTACACATTAACAACAATTAATATGGTAGATTATACTCGAACACAGTAAATTCTTTATTTTCGAAATTATCAATAATTTAGTTTTGTAGGAGGTAATAATTTGGATATTGAAAAAGATCGAGTGCTAAAGAGTTTAAAATCAATTGTAAATATTAATACAGTGAATCCACCTGGTAATGAACTTCATCTTGCAAATTTCATAAAAAATTATATGGACAGTTATAATTTATCCACAGATTTGAAATCGGTTTCAGAAAATAGGTCTAATATTATTACAACAATAAAAGGTTCAGATTCTTCAAGACCTGCCTTGATATTCAGCGGCCATTTAGACACTGTTCCTATTGGTGAGATGAAGTCGTGGAAGCAAGACCCATTTTCAGGAACCATAATAGACAGAAAATTATATGGGAGAGGCTCTTGTGACATGAAAGGAGGAGTCGCAGCGATATTAGAAGCTATGATCTATTTAAAAAAGCAGGACTTTACACCGAAAATGGATGTAAAATTTGTTGGAACAGTAGGTGAAGAAGTAGATTGTATAGGATCAAAAAGCATCGTGGAAAATGCAGAAATCAAAAATCCTGGAGCTATGATTATAGCTGAGCCAAGTAATAATAAAATTTTTACAGCTCATAAAGGTGCTTTTTGGTTAAAGATTGAAGTTTATGGTAAAACTGCTCATGGTTCGATGCCTAAAGAAGGTAATAATGCTATTTTAGCTTCTCAAAAAATTATAAACAATATTTATAATTTGAATTTTTTGAAGGAAAAAAATAATGATTTACTTGGAACTTCTACAGTAAATGTTTCTATGATAGAAGGAGGAGTTAATACGAATGTTGTTCCTGATTATTGTTCAGTAACTGTAGATTTTCGAACAGTACCTGGAATTATTCACAAAAATATTTATGCAGAAATAGAAAGAATTCTAACTGAGATGAAAAACAGTAATGAATTAATAAATTGGAATATTGAAACCTTACATGATTTACCTCCATTATCAAATACTAAAGATGATGATTTTATACAAATGATGTTTGATATTAAAAACAGAAGTTCAAATTTACAAAGTAAAGAGCTAGGTGCAAATTACTATACTGATGGTTCAGTATACGGAGAAGCATTCGACATACCTATCGTGATTTGTGGACCTGGAGATGAAAAGTTAGCTCATCAACCCAATGAATATGTAGATATAGACAACTATATAGAAGCTATTGAAACTTACATTCATATAATAAAAGCTTATTCCGAAGCTAAAAATTCAGTTAGTACCAATTGAGTCTTTGAGTAAGTTAATAGATTCAATAGAGTCAAACTACCATAACACTATCTTGATTGTCTATACGATGTTTAAAACAGTAAAAATGATCAATTATTCAGAAAGTTTAAAACTTTAATGGAAAAGCTCTAATTCAAAAACAGTTTTATTAGATCGTGAACTCATTTCATCCATTCCAAACAATTAAGTAGTTTCTCTTATTGAAGATTCTTTTATATATAAAGTTTGGATGAATAGAAAGAATTTAAGTTATCTATAATCTTAACTTACTCGCTCGAGATATAACTATAATTGCTAAATTACTCGCTCAGCCTCGACAAATTTAAATAGTACTTAAACTATAAACAATATGGGTTAATCATTAAGTGAAAGTAGAAGAATTACAATTCAAGTGTGAGTGATCACACAAAACTATATTTATATATTTCATGCAAAGGGGATTGTATTTATGATATTGCATTATATATTTATTGGAGTAACTTTATTCATTTTAATTTGGCTATCCTATTCCTCCTCAAGAGCAGTAAAAGATTATGAAGATTTTAATTTAGCTGGGAGAAGAACTAAATTATTTCCATTAGTTGCATCTTTAACTTCATCAGAATTAAATACTGCTACTTTAATAGGGGGAGCTTCAGTAGCATACAGTTTCGGCACTGTAGGTATGTGGTACACCTCAATAGTCTTTTTTATGATTTTTGGTGTCTATGCATTTACTGTAGCTAGGCCTTATAGACGATTGAAGATATCTACTGTGCCGCAATATTTTGATAGAAGATTTAATAGTCACAGTAAAATAAGTGAACCATTAAGAATTTTAGCAACTATCTTGTCGTTAATTTATCCTTGGTTTGCTCCGGCATCATATCTTGCTGGTCTTTCTGTAATAGGAAGCATATTTTTAGGAGTGAACCCTGTTTTTTTCGCAACAACTGTTGTCATTATTTGTTTAATACTTAGTTTAGCAGGAGGCTTAGTTACTTCAATTAGGATAGATGTTTTTGCATTCATTCTTATGGCTATAGCGATACCTATAATGTTCATTATAGGTGTAAACGCCGCTGGAGGATTCGGAAATCTATCGGATGTTTATGAACCAAAATTACTTTCTATGGCCCCTGTTTGGGACACTGATGTAAACTTTCCAATTGCCTTAACGTGGGGTTTACAAATTACATTTATGTTTATAGGATTACCTTCATATGCACAAAGAGCATTTTCTGCTAAAAGTGATAAAATTGCTTTTACTGCCATGATTATTAACATGTTTTTGGTTGTAATTTTATATGCATTTGTTGTGCTTGCCACGATGCTTTCCAAGGTTGTAATGCCAAATTTGGCAAGTCCTGAAGAAGCTTTGCCGCTTTTAATTGTTAACCATAGTAGTCCGTTAATACAAGCATTTTTATTAATTGCTTTATTAATGATTGCAGTTGGAACACTGATTGCCGTGTGGAACGGCGCAGTATCCGTTGTTATAAATGATATCGTTAAAAGATATCTCATCAAAAATAAAAATGATAATTATTATATTAATCTAAGTCGAGTTGTACTAGTTGCAATTGCACTTTGTACTGTAATACTTGGGATATTCTTCATTGGAAGTGTTCAAGCTTCACTCTTATACCTATCAGTCTTTGCCGGAATAGTAGCTATGCCAATTTTAATATCTCTATACTGGAAACGATATAATACAATTGCTGCTCTTTTAACGATGATCGTAGGTCTCATATACTCACTTATCACCTTAATTATGAACCTTCCGTTATATTATGTCAGTCCCATTGCTGCTGTACTCTCTTTACTGACAGGAATTATTGTTACAATTCTTACAACTAATAAAGAGAATCCTGATATTGATGAGGAATTCTATAAGACCATCAAAACATCGGATTAAATATAATAATCGAAGCCATTAGATTGACACTTGTCATCTAATGGCTTTTTTTACTTTTAATAGTTTGATAATTAATAAATATTATTGATGATTTATGTGCTTTTAAGAAATATCATTTACTTCCAGTATCGATCAGAAAGATTTTCTACCTATTGATTACCACACCAATCCATATTTTTCTCTATCATATATATATTTAAAAATTAATTTCAAAAAAATCAATTAATCCGATCGATCTCATTTCACCTATATATACCATTCATTATTATTCCCACAAAAAATGAGAAATAGTCATCACAGAAAACCACTTCTCATCTGTATTATTCAGTTAAATTCAATCACTTCCGGCTGATCAATCTCATCATTCGCATTCATCAACTTGATTGCCCTCGGTTTAAACTTCAAAACGATAAGAACCTCTTCCTCTTCCAGATCAAAACGTTGATGATCTTCATGCTTCCACAGCCAGTCGATCGTATCCTGCTCCATGACAACTTCTGTTTCTGCCAAGATTTCCAGATAGCTGGATTCGGTCTCTGCATCATAGCCGAGCATAATATATGCCAGGTTGTTCTTCTCAATCTCATCCACATCCACTGATGCAGACCTCGTTTTTGTATATAGATTTTCACCATCATTATAGAGCAGCATGTGACGGCTGTGAGGGACATTTCCATAAGCAGTGGATACAATCCCTCTCTTCGGTGTTTTAAAAATCTTTTCTATTTCGTTCCAAATCTCTTCTTTTTTCATGTTTACCACCTCTTATATAAATTCCTTCAATATAATACTGATAAACATAAATTTCGATTGGATACTCTACAAATCACTAAAGTCATCTATCACTGTAACCGTCAAGTGGAACTCAACACTTTACCACAAATAAGATTCAACAGTTCATCCCAATTAAGACTCAACACCTTGCTCTTCAAATAATGTTTTTCTGTACCGCATTCTGAAACTCTCCTGCTTTTCATCAAAAGTGATGATTTCACTTCGATGGAGGAGGCGATCCAAGATCGCCGTGGTTAATGTCGTATCGCCCAAGAACTTGCCCCATTCACCCGGGCCCTTATTGGACGTGAGGATGAATGCTGTTTTGTCATACATATCATAAATGAACTGAAAGAACAGCTGGGCATCCTGTGGTTCATAAGCCATATACATGATGTCATCGATGATGATCAAGTCGGATGCTGCCATGCGTTTATATCGGGTGCTCGACTTGCTGATATACTCCCGGGTTTTCAGTATGTAAACCAGATGATCCATCGGTATGAACGACACCTGGTAACCCTGATTCACAGCGTGGATGCCCAGACCTGTTGAGAGATGGGTTTTACCGACGCCGGGCGGCCCCATCATGATTAATGTAAAATGGTCTTCAATCCAGGACAGCTCCTTTAATACGTTCAACTGCTTGTCTCCAATCGCCGATTGTTCTGCCAATTTAAACTGATCTAAAGTGAGGTGTTGCGGAAATTCTGCCCATTTCATCAATTTGGCACGGTTCTTTTCCTCTCGGCATTCGAGTTCATAGCTGAATATCTGATCCAACAATTCATAGTACGTCCAATTCTTGGACTCTGCCTGCCGAAGCATATTCGGCAATGTCTTTGCGGTTTCTGCCAATCGGAGAGTCCGGCATTTGTGTTGTAAGTCATGATAAGTGTGCGTCATTTTACTTGCCTCCCTGCAAGACTTTTAAATAGATGTCCGGCTGACGCTCAGGCGCAGTCATGTCTTTGTACTTCTCATTAATAACCGTTTGCCGGGTCCGTTGTCTGTCCGCCTGGATGTCCAATGACACCGCAATATCCCTTAAGTCATTGGCGCTGCTCAACCCCAGGCGCCTTAATTCATTGACCGCCGCGTGAATGTGCGCCGGGTATTTTTCGGCAGTGCTCAGTACAATCCTCAATTGATCGACAAAATGTCGCGGGTATTGATTCTGTAATGTAGCCACCAGCCAGGCAGACAGCTCGGTATCCCCCAACGCGTCACACACTGCTGCGGTCAGTTGGGCGCGTTTCGTTTGAGACCGCTGGCGGTGACTGGCATCTGTAATGATCTGCCCTTTGGACTCGGACAACCGATGGCGGGCAATCGGCTGGCCTTCAGGCTGTAACGCAATCTTCAAATGTGTCTCTGTGACCGAGACATAAGCGATATTGGCGCTGCCACTTTGAAATGTGCCCAGGGGCACACTGTAGCGATTCCCTTCAAAGCGGACGACATTGTCTTTATGAATTTTTCTTGTTATATTAGTAGGTGAAATGTGTGCCAACACATAGTTTCCAGAGACTGTTTGAAGATGCGGCTTTTCCAGGGCGTGCACTTCAAACGGTCTTTTTTT
>Ga0079226_10003016_pt1 | contig 12983 bp, 26 predicted proteins | sample Poulit2014_FD_76345 | JGI IMG/M metagenome (GOLD analysis project Ga0079226, IMG submission 76345) | Agricultural soil microbial communities from Georgia to study Nitrogen management - Poultry litter 2014 | ecosystem: Environmental > Terrestrial > Soil > Agricultural land | place: USA: Georgia... | reverse complement strand
TACTGTTAACACATCCATTTTGCATGACCATTCTGCTAACTTAGCTTGCTTTTGCTCTTTCGTTAGCTCTTCAAACATATCCTCAATGTTTTCATTCATCTCATATACCTCATTTCAGACTATCTTTACACTGCGAATTATTTAATCTTCTAATTCTGACTCAAAAATCATATATGTTACATGTACTTTGATTCCTGCTATTATAAGCGTTGTTACTAACTCAGCAATCCACAACTTGAATAGAAAGAAATCAAAGAAATAAAAGATTCCAAGTATCAAGGTTATAACATTTACAAAAACTGCAATTCCCACTAACCAAGCTAGTAATTCATTTAGTATCTTCATTTAAAGTATCTCCTGTGTATGATTCTATCTGCATATTTTTTCTTGTCCTTTTCAGTTTCTTCAATCGTTGCGTAAATAAAAAGCTTTAAAATTCCTGATACCAAAAGTAAGAAAATGCTGGTACACCAAAATTTAAATATAAGCAAACTAAAATTTGGAAAACAAAATATCTCCATAACTGTCGTTACAACGATTCCAATTATTGAAATTGTCATTATGAACATCAGAAAATTACTCAACATCTTCACTTTCTTCATCTCCATCTAGCTTGTAATCAACAATTAGTTTTGCTTTGACTAATCTAATTTTTGCCACATTAAATTCCTTTGATAATTCTTCCAAACTGTCATACATTTTGTTTCTATACGTCCATCCATTAATCAAATCTACAAGGAAATATTTTATAAACACGCCAGGATTAGCATAACTTGACACTAAATAAACAAAACCATCATGTTCAATCACATTTCCAACTCGAAAAATATTATTTTTCTTTCTGTAATCTTTATTTCTGTATTCAATTTCCATTTTTTAGATCTCCTTTAAATCCCTATAAAGTCCGTTACATCATAATCAATGTTTTGCATCACGTCATAGAACTCAACTATCTTCTTACCTTTGCGATTGATACGCTCGTACCTTGTGTTTACATTTTTAGTCAATCCATAGATTTTCATCTTAAAATCGTCAGCTCGTGGCACTACTACTTCAACTGGAACACCGTATTTTCTAGCAAATAAATTAAATCTAAGCTTGGCAGCAGTATCAGCTCCAAATTGTGTATTAATGCTTGTTTTCAATATACATGTTTGATTTTTCCGTAATTATCAAAAATTACAAAATCTGGAGTATAGCTGATTCTGGATAAATTCACACCACCTAGAGTAACTTTGTCTTTAATTACATAGCTAGGGTGTACTTCGTGCTTGTAGCCACTCTCTTTAACGAATTTTAGGTAGAAATTTGCTTCTTTTTGACTATCGAATGTAAAACCATTGGCCTTAACTTTTCTTGCTATACGTTGCATTTTAATTACTCCTTGTATTCATCAAGCTTTTTATTCTGAAACATAGATTTTTCTGATTGTCCCACCTAAGTCAGATGCAACTCTTTCTGCAATATCTAATTCATCTTCATTGTATATTTCTGCATTCTGCGATTTCTTTACAATGCTAATTGAATTTTGGGTTCTGCCTCCAAAATAATAATTTCCAAGCTTGATAACATATCCGATAAATTCAATATCCATATCCATTTCATATCCCTCTAACACTATAGATTTTAATTTTAGGATTTATAACCCCACGTTTGAGATCGCTTGATAAGGTATAGACTGATGTTATCCCAATTCCAAGATACTCAGCTACTTCTTTAGCAGTACCAACAGTCAAGATTCTTTCTTTGTCGTCATAAACTATGTATGTAGCCTCCATTTACATCACTCCTAACAGACTATTCTTACACTTCGAACAATTAAGCAAGCAATTGTACTCTAGTTCCTTTTAATTGTTCTTCTAAATATTTAGCAATGGTCTTGATAGCTTCAACTCGCCATAAGCCACCATCGCCTTCAAAGATTGCACCACGTGGCCCACTTTGCATTCTGAAGATGAACTTACTTTCTGGTTGCTCCACTTCAACAAACGTCCTGTATGGTGCAAGGATCACTGGATTAGGAACCTTGATGTTTTCAGCGGTAGCAATTCCAGACTTAATTGTTACTGCTTGACTGATACCATCATCGCCAGTGCTACGAACGTTATCTTCCTTAAGGTTTCCAACAACCTTGAGTAAGATATCTCTATCATCAGTCTTTACAAATTGCGATTGTAAAGCGATGTTGAATGATTCAATATCCATGTATGAATTGAATTTGAATTCTGGAACAATAGCAGTTGCTACTGCTAACAATTCACGTTCTCTGTCTTCTTTCAAATCACTTTTTAGCTCGACTGTTTTTTCATCAACTACATGCAAGTATGCATGGTCGGTGTTGTAATCGAGATTTGATGATTTAATATAATCAACCAAACCAGATAAGGTGTTTAATCTGATTGGCTCTTTAGCCTTATAAATTACTGGTTCAACCAATACTGGCTCGCCATCTTTATTGATGATGTAATTCTGGCCACCAATTTTTAATTGTCGTTCTTTAGGTTCAATACCTTGTTCCATTAAAAAATCTAGTGCTTCTTTTTCCATCGCTCTAACCTCTCTTTTCTTGTAAATCTATGATCTTGCTTTTTTTCTCAATATCTTCAACTTTCTCGCCTGTATCTGTTCTAACATCGCCTTGTTCATCGATATAAGTTTGACCCTTAACTCCAGACTTAAGTTCACTAGCTGCAATCATTCCCGTGTTTAAATCACGTCCAGTCATGATCTTAGTTGTAACTGGTGCTGCAGGAGCAAGCTTGCTAGAAACATTGATTGACGCTTTAACTTCGTCATAGTCTGCATCTGGAACGAAATCCACTTTAACGATTAAGCTACGTTTCTTTGTTGGATCTGCATTTGGATCATTGATATTATTGAAAATGTCACTCAACTCACGTTCAATTAGTTCCTTACCTGCACCTTCTGCCAACGAATCAATGCTGAAATTAATCTTTACTTTTGCCATTTTCTTTACCTTCCTTTACTACGTTATTTAGAAATTTAACAAACTTGTTGATACCCGCTAGATGCTCGCTTGTATCAAAGCATCGCATTGAGTCAATTTTTGGACTATATAAGGCGACTAAGTCATCTTCGAATAACTTCCCTTTATTTGCGATGAACTGTTTTAATCCATAAGTATCATCGCTGAATTTGACTGCTGTATACTTAGCATCAAACGGCCACTCATCTACAACTGTTCTTTCCATGCTTTTACCCTACTTTCACATAATCATTCTTTAAATCAGATGGAATCACTGGCATTGGCGGTCTAATATCTGACAGACTCATCAACACTAGATATCTGTCATGTTGTTCACTTACCATGTATTGAATTCCATCTTTATCAACCAACTTGTCATATCGTTTAACAAATTGACCTTTAGTGTCTTTAAACTCTACAACTTTTCCTTTTTTCACTGTTACACCCTCCTCAACAACTCATCAATTTCAGCTTCTTTTTTAGCTCTCTCAGCCCTAGACATAATTGAATTTGACGGTTGTTTCTTACCTGCATTCTTAGCCCAGTCTGGCAACTTTTCCTTTTGAATCAATTGCCGCTGATTGCTATTTCTCTTAGGTGGTTCAAAGTTGTACTCATTTTCCCACCCAGCGTTACCAAACCAAGTAGCACCATGTTGAATAAAGTTAGTTTGAGTACCTTGAACTTGAATCTCTCTGTTATAAGATTCGATACCTTTTCTAATTACTTCATCGCTAGTGCCATTCTTTACTGCTCGCTCATAGTATTTACGAGCCTTTTGCTTACCGACTTTTCTAGGATATAAAGCCCATAAACTTTCAAATCTATCATCCAGTTCTTTTTTAGTTGGTTTATGAACTGAATGATGTTCCTTAGATACAGATTTTTCAGAAGTAACTTGATCGTTTTCGTCAGAAAATGATCGTATATTATTATCTATATCTTTCTCTTTATCTATATCTATATCTAAGTTACGGTTCGTTTCATCGGTGTTACATTGTAACGCTTTTTGTTCGTTAGCTATCGCTTTTTGACGTTCACGATATGCTCGAACCCTGCGAGCTGATGCACTTTCCGAGCCTACTAAGTCTGCAGTCACATCTTCTGTAAATTTAAAAGATGCATCATCAGCAAATTCAATCAAACGTTTTTGTTTTAAGAATGCTAAAACGAACTCAACGTTAATTGTTTCTTCATCTAGCACCAAAGCAATTTCTTCAGCAAAACTATCGCCTACACCTGAGTAATAGATATAACCATTATTCTCAAGTGATAGCAAAATCATCTCAAGGTAGATGACCGCATATGTGTCACCCCCTGATGGTTTACGCAACATTTTCACGACTGGACTCTTCCAGAAATCCATCTGAAGTTTGATCCAGAAGTAACGTTTTTCAGTCATTTTTACTCATCCCCTGCTGTTTTTGTCTTTTATATTCTTCATCGAATTCATCCATTTGCTTCTGACTCATAAGCCTTAAGCTTAAAATGCTTTTGTCACTTAGCTTGATACCATGAAAGTGGTATTTGTCAGCAAAAGCTTTAGCTCCGATGTTGTGAAACTCACTGTGATGCTTAAAGCACAACATCTCAAGCCTATGATTTCTATGATCGATATGATTACGATTATTTCCCATACCGACCGTATCTTCGTGATTTATCTGCAGTCCCTGTCTTGATCCACAAACAGTACATTGTCTATGCACCAAGCACAAAAACACACGACGTTCTGCATCGATTGTGTTTTCCATTGCTTTTGAGTCAAATGGAATGTCATATCGAAAGCAAAACTCAATCACAAAACGAATGAATTTTGTCGCTAGTTCCTTAGTACAATTGCTCAGTGAGAAATCTTGCTTTATGTTGTATGAAAATTTCATCTTTAAGCGATATTTCACTTCTTGTTCTTCATGCCCTGTATATTCTGAAATATCACGAAATAAGGCATAAATTTTCTTTCGTTGAGCATTCGAAATCATGTTATGATCTGCAGGCGATGCATTAAATTTAATATGACCTTTTCTAAGATCTTTCTTAAATGCATCAAGATCATCGATTTCAAATTGAACCTTAGAACCGACAATTTTGTTAAATTTAAATTCGTATTTTGTCTCATCCATCATCGTACCTACCATAGATGCTTTCCAATTTCTTTAGAAACTCATATTGCTCCTGTTCTAAATGCGGAACAGTGAACAATATGTTAATATGTATATAGAGTTGTATCGACTCTATATAATTTAAGTTAGTAATATTTCTGATTATTTCTTTTTGATAATCAGAACTCATCTTGATAGGTGTTGCAGCACCTATCTTTTTTATTTCTTTCAAAATTCTTATCCCCTTTTCTTCCTGTCTACCGAATCTTCATCGCCCCAATCGAAGAATGTTCCGTCTTCGATAGCATCAATCATTGGAGCTAACATAAGCCCCACTAAAATTCCTACTAAAAGTATCGATAATGCAATCATTTACCGTCATCCTTTCTGAAATAATCTAAGCTAACGTCTAAAGCATCTGCTATTTTGCACATATTTTTAAATGAAGGCTCAACACCATCTTTATAACTTTGTAATGTTGTTTGACCAATTCCTGTTAATTTACTCAATTTATATCTCGTTATGTTTTTAGATTTAAGTAATTCTTCTAACTGATTCCACATATCTACCACCACCCTATATATAGTGTTATAAAGTTTGATTGATACAATATATTGTAGTAAAATAAGTGTTAGCAAATAGACAGCCTCCTAAAAATGTTTATTTGCTAATTTATGAAGAAAGGAGCCACAATATGAAAATTAAAGGATTAGATAACGTGAACAAAAATCTGAATAATTTTACTAAGAATGTTCAAAAGTTATCTGGTACATCTAACATCTATATAACTAGCTTGTTGAATCCAAAATTCATGGCTAAATATACTTCCAATAAGTATCAATCTTTAGAAAACTTTCTAGCTGATAGTGATTTTTCAGAGATTCCATTCGAACAAATTCCTGAAAAGGATCTAGATAAATTGGTATCTAAATCAACTCCCTTTAATACTTGGAAAGATATGTTAGCTAAAGCTATGAATGAGTACGTTGCTAAAAAACTTGGCTTTTAGCCTTATCAAGGTAGATAGCATCTTAGTTATCTGCCTTTTTTAATTCATCGATCTTCTTAAGTATTTCTTCTTGAGTGTCCCCAATTTGTTGCAATGCTTCTAAAATACCTTTCAAATAATCTATGTTGTTTAATAATTCAGCTGCATCAATTTTTACTTTGATTTCTTTGTCCATCTTTCTTCATCCTTTCTCTTTTTCCAAATTCTATATAGATCCACACTGCAGGCATAAGCCATGCAGATAAAGATTCCATAAATACACCACATCATTTATCCCTCCAATTTATAAAAATGTCCTTTAACCAGCTCACACCTACGAAAATTACTACATAGGCGATGCAAGCTAGTCCTACTGCTAAAATAGGTTCCATTAACTTCCCTCCTATCGTATTTTTTTGCTAACATCTTCTTTTTTTTACTTTCTCTATTTATTCTTTAAAAACTTATCTAAATCTTCAGCTCTGAACTGAACAACCCCACCAGCTGTTAGTTCGATATCCTGAAGATTTTTATTCCTTTTTCGCCATCTCCAAAATGTTTGTGGAGATACACCACAGTGTTGAGCTGCTTCTGTTATGTTTAACAACTTCTGCTTGTTGCTTTTTCTTTCAAGCTTTCTAACTACCCTTTCAGCAATTCTTTCAATATCATCATCTGAAAGATCATATTTATAAGTAGCTGTTACAATCATCTATACCACCTACCTTAAAATTAATCTCAGCCAATTGCTGTCTCATTCATCTTCATGAACTTATTGATGAAATATTGTTGTCCTTTACCAGTAACTTTTGTTGTTTTACTGATTGATACTGAGCCATTGCTATGTGTAATAGTTGACTCTTTAATTTTGAACAAACCTAAATTCATACTTCTTTGAGTTGGCATATTGTAGTCTGTTCCTTTTCTACTGATGAGATAACCTTTATCTCTCATCCATTGGAACAAACGATTAGCACCGATATTTATTCCATTGCCACGTAAAATCTTAGCTAACTCGCCAATCAAGATTGTTGTATGGCTTGCTGCAACACTATCAGCAAATAACGCTTTAGGTTGCATCTTTTTGTTTTCTAATTTCAATTGTTCTACTTTCTTATTAGCAATTTCCAAAGCTCGTTTCATAACCATCTCAGGACTATTCCAAGCTTGTTCTACCTTTATAAAGTAGTCTCTGATTTCATATCCTTTATCAGTTCCACTCATCATGGCGATGTGCTTAGCCATTTCAATGGTTAAAGCATAATCTTGTAATTCTTTAGTTCCGCCATATTGATTTTGCTGTGTAGTTGTAACTACGGAGCTAAAATCAATATTTTCTCTGAAGTGTTTAAAGTTCTGTTTAGCCCATTGACTAAATCTTGTTTTAACACCTAATACTTCATGTAAATCTCTAGCTGATACCACTTGAACATTTTCTTTTGTTTTTACTTTAATTATTTCTGTCATCATTATTTCCTCCTAAGTTTCTTTTAAGACACTAAATCAGCAAAAAAAATTTCATTAACAGTTTTTCCACTGATTTCTAAAATTTTAGCCATAGCTTTTATTTCATCAGCTTTAAATGGTCTTTCATCTCTTAGTCCTTTATAGAAAGTAGACTTCGACATTCGAACTCCACTTTCATTTACTTCTTCGATCAATGTTCCAACTTGAATTCCTTTGCTTTTGATAAGCCCTAATAACTTATCTTTTTCCATTTTCATTCCTCCCTTTACACGTTAGTTTCCTTTAGGACACTTTTAATTAAATCATACTAAAAATAGTATGTCAATAATTTTTGTGTCTTTTATGACACTTTTTTATTGCTTTTCTTAAAAATGTTTATTTTACGACACTTTATTGTTATAATTAATACTAAAGTTTACATAGTAAATTTTTTGAAGGTGGTGTTTTTATGGATTTAAAAGAAAGGCGAAAGGAATTAAACTTAACGCTCGAAGACGTAGGGAACTATGTTGGCGTTGGTAAATCCACTGTTAGAAAGTGGGAAAATGGTGATATCGCAAATATGAAAAGAGATAAGATTGTATCTCTTGCTAAGATTTTAAAGATAGATCCACTAGATATAATTGACCCTGCTAGAGAATTAACTGATGATAGCAATTCTTATATTAAAGATGTTGTATCAAATATGCATAAGTTATCTATTAATAGACAACAGAAAGTGAAAATCTATACTGATAATCAATTAAAAGAACAATTGAGTAGTAAAAATAAAATTCATTCTATTAATGAAAATTCTTATACAATCAATGTCTTAGGTGCAGTTTCTGCAGGTACTGGCGAATGGTTAACAGATGAACAACACGAAGAAATAACTGTTAATAATGAACCACCGATGCACGACTTTGCTTTACGTGTTAATGGCGATTCAATGATCCCACTATTTTCTGACGGTCAAATCATCTATGTAAATAAAATTGATGATTTAGATATGGTTAGAAATGAACAGATTGTTATTGCTGAATTGAATGGTGATGCTTATGTTAAGAAAATTATTTTTGATAACAACAGACAAAGTTGCCAGTTGATTTCTTTAAACAAAGAATATCATCCTATTGATGTTACTTCTGATGATGATTTCAAAATATTTGGAGTAGTAGTTATATAAAATTATGACCAACATGTGATGTCTCTAAAAGCTCTAGTTATATGTATTTCAGGAGGAGAAAAATATGGATTTATTTGTATCAATCTTAACTTTGGTTGGGGTTGTTGCTTTGATAGTTGGACTTATATGGTTGATTGTTAATCTTGTAAGAAAAAAGCCTTTAAGAGTTCCAGGTATCGTTTCTGCTGCAGGTGCTTTATTAGTTATCGTTGGTTCGCTTGCTATCACTGCAATAGAACAACAAGTTAACACAACTGAAGATACTACATATTCTGCAGAAAGTGAATCAAGTTCAGAAAGTGAATCATCCGAATCTAAAGTTTATGGTTTAAACGAACAATACAAAAATGATATGTATGGTTTGAAGATTACACAAGCTGACCAAAATTTTGATGATCATGGAATGAGTTTGATTAATGGCGATATTCCAACTCTTAAAGTATCTCAACAAAATGGTGTTCAAATTACTGTAGATTATGAAAATATAGACTCTTCAGAAGGCTTCTTACCATCAATTTGGAATTTTAAAGTTTACGATGATGACGGAAAAACTGGAGAAATTATAAATCAACAAGAGGGACAAGATGAAGTTTCAAAAGGTCATATTGGGACTACTCACTTTTGGGTGAATCTTCAAAAACCATATGCAGATACTAAATACATTGAAGTTGAGTACGGTGATATTCAATTCAAAATTAATTTAAATCATTAATTAATAACCCGCCAAAATTGACGGGTTTAAAAATACATTTAATAGAACTTATATTCTATCTAAGGAGTGATTTTTATCAAAATTTTAAACATTGAGTCCTATCTTAAACCTAAAGATGGACTTCCAGGAGTATCACATCCTGCTAAAATTCTTGCATCTGATGGTAAAGAATATTTTTTAAAAGGACATTACGGAAAATTTCGTGATTCAGATTGGGTACATTTAGAGGCTGCTTCAGCTCAAGAATTATTTGCTTACAAATTAGCAGAAGTTCTATCTTTACCCATCGTAAATGTGGCTCTCGTTAAAATTGAAGAAACTGATTTAGAGGTATATTCAGAACTTCGATTTACTCATCATATTATGGAAAAAGGATTATACTTAGCCGTTGAAGCTGTCGAAACTACTACTCAAAATTTAGATTTATTACTTAAAGAAAAAAATCTTGGAATACCCCATAGTCGAAAAAAGGTTAACAACTTTTTTAATAAATTAGATAACAAAGAAGATATCCCTAAAATTTTATACTTTGATCTACTCACAGCTAATATTGATCGTTACAGAAATCTTGGAAATTTAATTTTCAAGAAAACAAATACTGGTAATTATATTCTTGCTATTGACTTTGGATATTGCTTTTTTGGGCCTTACTGGTCTTCAAAAGAATATTATCATGACGTAAGCAAACGTGATCTTCTCTTGCTTAATAAATCTAATTGGGAATCTTTCATTCTGAAAGCTTGTCTCATGAACAATTATTTTCTAGGTAGTGTTTTTAATTTATTAAATCCGTTTATTGATTTTAAGGAAAATCCCTTTGCAAATATCCATAGTATTGCTTTAAACTTAACAAGTAATAATATTGCAGATATGTTAAAAGAAGTACCTGATAGTTGGTTAGTAGAGGGAAATCATCAAAGAAACATGTATTTAAACTTTTTGCTTAACCAAATAAAACGAATGCCAGGGATTCTTAACTATGCTGTAAGTCAAAGATTATTTGTAAATAATAAAGGAGGCATTTTAACATGGCCAAAAGAACAAAGTATGCTTGTTCAGTAATTTCTTATGTTCCAGATTACATAAGAGGAGAACAATTTAATATTGGTGTTTTAATGCTTGATGAACATGGCGAACTTTTCGATTATACTTTGTTACCACAAAATACGCCTAAGTTAAATAGTATCACAGTATCCTCTGATGATAAAAATTTATTCAAAGAGACTTTAACTTTACTTGATTTTTTATTGAAAAAATTAAAATCTGAATTACCAATAGATATTAAGGTTAATATGAATAGATTGGAAATTAAGGGTTTACCTGACACAATCAGATTATCTAATCTAATATATGGAATTTCATCTAATTTACCATTAGTATTAGATCACTTAACAGAAACTTATGTTGGTAGTGTCTTTTTTGGGAAAAATCATAAAGCAAAATCACTAGCAAAGGAATTCGCTCAAACATATTTTGAAGAAAATAAATTCACTGAAAATAATCTTGTTCCAAGGGCAACATTCAAGCCATCATCAAGCATACCTTTTAAATACACTGCTGATTATGCTTATTTCAATGCAGACAGTATATTTAGTATCATTTCAACTCTTCCTTCCACTGAAGAAAGCTTAGAAAATTGGTATCAAAAAAATAATCTACTTACTCGTCAATTTGAAAAATATGGTGATATTGTTTATTTATATGACAATCTTAAATTTACTACTGAGAAGCACCAAATATTAGATGACTTAAATAACCAAACAGAGAAAATAAAGATATTTGATGTGAAAAAAGATTTTGAAAAATTGGAAAGTTTTTCTACTCTTACTTTAGCAAATTCATCTAAAAAATCTGTTCAAGAATTTTTAGAAAAATTAGCATGATTATATTCTGTATCTATCTGTATTTAAGGTGCATCGCGCTACAACAAACTTTTAACGCTTAGTCCTACTAAATATAAAAAAGGTATTCCCCACCTTCCATGGCCATTTTACCACATTGAGAATGTGGCTTTATGGTCATGAAAGGCGGTGAATACCATGAAAGAAATCATTCTAATCCTAATTTTACTATATTTACTAAAGTCTGACAAGGACTAAGCGTTAAGGGGGGGCGCCGTCCCCCTGCGTGTGACGGCGCCCCAGTACAAAACTTATCGTTGAAAAGACGTGCATTCATATTGACCAATACACTGAAGTCATTAAAAGCTGTGTTGCTAACATCTTCTTTTTACTTTCAATTTAATTTTGGAGGTAAATATTATGGCAACATTTAGAAAATATAAAACAAAGAAAGGTATGTTGTGGCGTTATCAGATTCTAGTTGGTACTGATACAGTAACTGGCAAACGTAAGTATAAAACTAAAGGTGGTTTCTACACAAAGAAAGAGGCCAAATTAGCAGCTGATGAAGTAGAGAAAAAAATAAATAATCCTAACTTTCTAGACAACGAAAATATAACTTTTGGTGAAGTGTATGAACGTTGGGTAGCCAACTATAAATTGACTGTTAAAGAGTCTACTTTCCACGTTGCTGAATTACGGTATAAATCTAAAATATTACCTATTTTGGGTGATAAAAAAATTAATCAAATCACAACTATTGAATGTCAAGATTTGATTAATTATTGGTACTCTATTCCTTTAAAGTATTATAAAATATTATTTAATTCAGTAACTAGAGTTTTTAAGTATGCTAAGCAATTGAAGATAATAACAGATGATCCCACGTCATCAGTTATTATTCCTAAAGCTAGCAGACAATTTGATAATTTAGAACATTCCAGAAATTATTATACCAGAGATGAACTAAGAAAGTTTCTTGAATATGCTGAGAAACATGAAAAATATAAAGTCTATGTACTTTTCAGATTATTGGCGTTTTCTGGTATGCGAAAAAGTGAGGCTTTAGCTTTAACATGGAATGATATTGACTTTGATAAGTCACGAATTACTATTAACAAAACTTTAATATTAACGCCTAAAGTTGAAGTTTCAACTCCGAAAACTAAGAATAGTAATAGAGTTGTTTTCATTGATAAAAAGACATCATCAGTTTTGAAAGAATGGAGATTTGAGCAAAAGAAAGAGTTACTGCAAAAAGGATTTAATGCTTTATCTACTAATCAAATCGTTTTTTCTGGCAGAAATAACCTCTATATTTTTCCTACTACAATTAGTAAGATGATGAATAGAATTTCAGAAGGTAGTAACTTGCCCCACATAACAGTTCATGGTTTAAGACATACTTATGCGACTTTAGCTGTACAAGGTGGTATGTCAGTTAAACAACTTCAAGCACAATTAGGACATTCTGATGTTCAAACTACTTTGAACATATATACTTCAATTACTGATGAACAACGTAAAGATACTGCCAATCAATATACTTCTTTTGTTAATTTCTAACTACTAAAAGTGTGCATACTTAATGCATACTTTTTTGATATTATGAGGATTATATAATCGCATTTAGATGTTTCAAATATCCTAAAAACATTGTTAAATTGGCATTTATGGAATGCTGTGAAATATACTGAAATACCATATTATAAACCTGATGAAATT
>Ga0079226_10003015_pt1 | contig 12984 bp, 12 predicted proteins | sample Poulit2014_FD_76345 | JGI IMG/M metagenome (GOLD analysis project Ga0079226, IMG submission 76345) | Agricultural soil microbial communities from Georgia to study Nitrogen management - Poultry litter 2014 | ecosystem: Environmental > Terrestrial > Soil > Agricultural land | place: USA: Georgia... | reverse complement strand
AGTGAAAAAGCGATGGATACTATTTTTCCTAATTCAATGAGACTTTACAGAGAAGGCGATTTTGATGGATTTATGCTGAAAATAATGGAAGAGATCAAAGAAAAGAATAAATCATGATATTTCACTTTTAGCTCAATGCAATTTATAATTGCTTCTTAAAATACCTAAACGTAGTGAATCTCACGATTGCCATTAAAAACTGAAATCACGTATTCATTGCTTTTGTAGTGTCCAGTAAAGAGATTCTCTATTGCGACAGGGTATATGAAAAATCATGTCCACCTTCTGGCGGATATGATTTTTTATTTTAGAAGGCACTAATATTCCCTGAATCGGGAAGATAATATATATGTGAATGTAGTTTATTTAACATATATAAATGAAGGTGGAATGAATATGTATGATGTAATTATCATCGGCGGCGGACCTGCGGGACTGAGTGCGGCCCTGAATTTCGGACGCGGATTGAAACGGACGCTCATCATTGATGAAGGGGAGCCGAGGAACAGAGTGACGTAAGTATCAAACGGCTTTCTGACCCAGGATGGTACCAGCCCGGCTGAATTCAGGGAAGAAGCACAGAGTGATGCGCTGAAGTATGAACATGTGACACTCGAGAATGATCGGGTGACGGATATCGAAAAAGGCTTTTATGAGCAAATTACAGATATTGATGGTAACGGAGCAGAGGAGACCATACAGATTTTGAAGAATACGGATATTGATGAAGAAAGTGTCCAGGTCGGTCACTATATACTGGCGATTTTTGATGAGACTGGTACAGCACGTTATGCAGAATATACTTACGACTTTTTTTCCAGCACTCCTCCAAGAATATTGGATATTGCTGACTTGGATGGTGACGGTATTTCTGAAATAATCCTTGAGAATGTGCCGGCTTCAAATGCGACGGCTGCAGCCGGCTTCCAATCACTGTCGAGGTTCATTTACAAGTACGATGATTCAATCGGACAGTTCACCAATGTCTCAAACCTTGGCAGGTTTTTAAGGAATGAAGCGGTTGCTGATTATGATGTGTACATCAACGACTTCATAACAGGTCTGGGTTACACATTTTCCTACGAGGAAGCGGTTAAAAACCCTGAAAACGAAGGACATTTAAATGATTTGATAGATTTTGGAATCATTGATGAAATTGAGGAGGGGCTTGCAGATGACTTCGTTGAAAAGACTCATGGTGTACAACGTTATCAGTATGTGTCTGCACTCGAAAATATAGAAGACGGTACTACAGGCGTTATATATGAAGACCCGGTGTACCCGATGCGCTGGCTGACTTTGAATGCCACTTTATTATATGAATATAATCCAAATTATGATTGGCTTGAAATTGTTGGAATGGATGGTGCATTCAATGCTTCAACACCGGTTGAAAAGTCACGGGAAGTTTTTTCACTTGCTGATTTTAATGACCGGTTTGAAATGGACATGGTATCCATGGATGATTACTTCGGCGAATGGACAAGAGTCACAGATGGCAGGCTGCAGGAGGTCAACCATTTGATTTTATCCATCGACGCATACGAAATTAAAGAAACAAACACTGAAAACGCTGGAGTAATGGGGCATAACACTACAATCGATCTCGAAACCGCTGAACTTGATGAAAACACCAATCAAATGAAAGTGACCGGCGAAGTGATTGAGAATGATGCACTGGATGTGAATAATAAGTATGACAATACTTTTACAATACTTTATATAGAAGGAACAAAACATATGATTGATAAGTATGGTGATTTTTATTTGCAGCTTTAGGGAGAGCACTTGTGCTTAAACTATCGCGTTTTTATGGTAAGTCTGTAAAAGCGGTCTTACTCTCTTTGAATAGCCGTGGAAGATGATGTAATATTATTTTTAAGCGTGAACGCTTTGCCGGGGCAGTGGTGACGTGATTATCGAACCTCTTTGAAAAATATGCGACAAGGAATTTATTTTCATACATCATCTTTTTATAAAAGGCGGGGCGGACGATCATGAAGATTTTTAAACCGGAACATATTTTCACTGGCATCATTGCTGCCCTGCTGACATCTTTCTCGGGCATGGTGATCATCGAATCTGCCCAGGGTTTGGGATTGAGTGAATCACAGCTTTTTTCATGGATGTCTTCTATATATTTTATGGGTGGTTTGATCAGTCTGGTATTGACGCTTAAATACAGGATGCCTTTGATTGGTGCGCATTCTTTGGCAACCGCAATTTACTTGATACCGGTGATGCAGGGCTTCAGCATCAATGAGATGGTGGGCGGGTATTTGATTGCCGGCCTGTTACTCCTTGTGATCAGCCAATTGAAATTCCTGAGGGATTTCATCACCTCCATACCGAATTATATTATAGAGGCGATGCTGGCAGGTATAGTGGTAAATTATATCTTCAACTCGATATTGGATTTATCAGCCTATGTATTGGTTCTGATGGTATCGGTCATCGCTTATTTTCTGGTGCAGTTATACATTAAAAATATCCCGGGATTTTTTGGCGGACTGGCAGTTGTCTTCATAACAAGTCTGTTTATTGGGTTTGAAGATTTTGAGATTGATCAAGTGGTCTTTACGGTGGAGTTCATAGAACCGCAGATTGATTTGGTGACCATTACCGTGATTTCGCTTCCTGTTGCTGTAATGATACTGAGTAATGAAGTTTCCATCTCTTTAAGTGCCTTAAAGAAAAATGGGTTTTAAGTGCCTTTTCAGCAAGTGGTATTGTCTTCAGGCATCGGCGTCTCCATCGTCAGTATGTTCGGTGGCCATGCGGCCGGAATAGGCGGAATGTCGACGACGATCTGCAGTAATGAGGAGTCCGGGGTTAAAAGTGAGAGGTACAAAAGTGCAGTGGTGGCTGGTATCTTAATTGTACTTTTTGGATTGCTTGCACCCTTTATGATCACTCTGATGGGGGCAATCCCGGGACAATTGATATCCATCATCGTCATACTCACTTTACTGGGTATTTTACTGAGCTGCTTCAAAAGTCTAATGAACCTGAGATCAAAAGCCAGCATTATGATCATGCTGATTTCATTCGTCATTTCAGCAGTAAATATTAACATTTACATTTTATCGGCACCCCTGCTGAGTTTGATTGTAGGAACAATTTTATATTCCGTTTTTTTAAAGAAGGCAGATTGAGAGATAACAGAAAAAAGTTCCTGCTACTGAATCTAATGCTTCGGTCAGATGAGGAACAAGAAAATTAACTTAACTATTTTAAAAGAATATTAAACAGAGAAAACCAGATAAAAGTATAATAATTCTATTACATAGTCCAGTGATGTTTCTCACTGGCTTTTTTTGGTATTTTGAAAGTTGCCTATGATTATAGATAAAAATAAAGTGATTCCTTCACGTTGAAAAGCCGATCAATTCATCAGTAGAGGTGGGGTGATATTTAATTGAGGTCCACTAATACTCAATTGTATTCAACTTTAAAAGTAGGTCATACGAGGTCCTATGATTTACTTCAATTTACTTCCTCACACAAGGCATTCCGTGACAACCCCGTTTGCATTCGTTGAAGAAAAGACTCTGAAAGTGGGCAAGGGCAAAAGCTGAAGGCGAAGTGATAAAATGATTGAAGCAGTTCTTAATAAGAAGAACTGCTTTTTATATGACATATATAAACTACACAAGGAAACTATGATGAACATTTATTAAGAATTTTGTTAGAGGTAAACGGGTCTCCTTAATATAATAAGCTCCGATATGACATCTATATGAGGTTCATGAATACAGGGGAAGATTGAAATATTGCTGAGAACATTTATATATTTTAAATTCTTTTTTAAATTAAGGAACACAGTGGAGTACCTCTTAAAACTAACTATAAGGATTAGACGAAAACAATCTTATAATAAAGTTAGGTCTTCTTTTCTTCCTAGTAACGGCTTGAAAAATTACATGTATTATGAAAATCACTTGGTAAATGTAAAAATATGTTGAGGTTAGTAGAGAGTTCTCGCAGATAGTGTTTCAGTACTTTATATTTAGCTCAAGGTATGGTTTTATTTAATAACTTCTGTAATGTTCTTTAAAATAACCAATAAAATCTTATAAATATATTGACATATAATTTATATGTCTTACAATAATAACATACACTATAATCTGAATAATCAAATAAAAAAAGGGTTATTTTTAGTTGATTATATGGGTGTTATATACTCTACGCAGTCGGCAGAAGGGGGCAAGAAAAGATTTATAACAGAGGGAGTTAAAGAAAGTTAAAATATTGATAGGAGGAAGTTGTTTTTAAAAATTAAATGTCCTACACAGAATAATGGAAGCGATTCCATTAAGGCTTTAAAATACACAAATATACTTGGAGTGTATGGTTTAGGAGGATTAGTGATTGAGAAGATGTATCGCTAAATTTCTAATAGTTTTACATACTCTTGAACAGAATCCTCCGACCAGTCTATGGTTTAAATGAATAAGTTGAATTATTATGTAATCGATTCCAATGGTATAAAGCTATGTGCAAGTATGACAAAAAACAGAGATGTATTTATCAGAAACATCTATTCTAGGGACTCTATTTAAAGGTTCTAAGGCTTCATTGAATAAGAGAAATGATCATGGTTCCAGTGACTCTATTTAAAAGAACAATTCACCTTTCATTGAGATTGAAGGGAATAAAGCAAAAAATTTACGAGGAGGAATTAGAATGAAAAATTATCTGACTTTATTTTTAATCAGTTTAAGTTTATTAATAATTTCTGCATGTTCATCGGAAGAAACAGAAGGTACCGAGTCCAGCAATGAGGCAAGTGAATACCCGGATTATGTTTCTATTTTAGGGGCTTCGGACGGTGGAACTTTTTACTTATTAGCAAGTGGGATGGCTAACTTATTTAATAATGAAATGTCTGAAGGACAATATTCGTCTCAATCTACATCAGGTACAAATGCTATATTCCAAACTTTAGATGCAGGAGACGGAGAAATTGGGTTTGGTCAAGCGAGTATGGCATATGATGCTGTTAATGGAGAAGGTCACTTTGAAGACGATGGACTAGATAATATGTTGGGTATGACATATATGTATCCGAATGTCATGCATGTTGTAGTTAGAGAAGCCACAGATATCGAAACACCAGAAGATTTAGAAGGAAAAAGAGTTGGTGTAGGCGAAGCAGGCGGAGGAGTGGAAGTTGATTCAAACAGATTGTTCGAAGCACTTGGTTTAGATATGGATACTGATATTTCGGCTGAACATGTTACCGGTGCACAAGGTTCGGATATGTTGAGGAATAATCAGTTGGATGCTCTCATCATGCCTGGAGGTTTGGGCGCTTCCAATACCTTGGAGATATTGAGTTCCGATGATTATAAATTGATTTCATTCTCAGATGAATTAGTTGATGATCTTATAGATTTAAATCCAGCTTATTTTCCATTTGAAATTCCTGCAGATACTTATCCAAACCAAACTGAGGATATAGATGTATATGCAGAAGCCAATTGGTTATATGCAAGAGCAGACCTCAGTGAAGACTTTATTTATGAAGTATTAACTGTTCTTTATGATAACCAAGACCATATGATTGAAGTGCATAACTCGATAGAAAACATGACTCTTGAGAATTCACAAAATGGTAATAGAGTACCTTTACACCCTGGGGCTGAGAGATTCTTCGAAGAAAACGGTGTTGAAACAGAGTAAGAACTCTAAATAAGAATATACATTCTGCTATATATATTAACTTAATAATTAATATATATAGCAGAAATATTTGTTATTTAATATCACTTTTAACTGTTTAAGAAAGGAGTAATTAAAGATGAGAGAAACTAAAGGTCAATTAAAAAAGAAAATTGATGTTGATGATATAGCGAAAGAATTTGATTCCTTATCAAGATTTCGTAATCCAAAGGGGTTAATTGGCATAATGATAGCTGTAATTGCTATTAGTATGTCAATATTTCATATACTCACTGCCGGAGTAATTACAATGAATGTAATGCAACATAGGTACGTACATTATACCTTTGCTATTGTATTAGTATTTTTATTGTATCCCGCACTAAAGAAATCAAATCCAGCTAAACCATCGATTTTAGACTATATTTTCGCCCTGCTTGCAGCAATTAGCTCTGGATATTTATTTATCATGTATGAAGATATCATCCAGAGAGGATTAAATGTTACTACTATTGATATCACTATGGGTGTTATTACTATTGTTCTACTTTTTGAAGCAGCTCGACGATCAATAGGTTATCAATTACCTATATTAGCTTTGCTATTTTTAGCTTTTGCCTATTTTGGACCTTATTTTCCTGGACCATTTTCACATCGGGGCTTTAGCTTTGATATATTAGTAGAAAGACTTTTTTTAGGAAATGATGGAATATTTGGTATAGCTTTAGGAGTTTCTGCCACATATGTATTTTTGTTTATACTATTTGGTGCATTTTTAAATGGAACGGGCATGTCCAGCCTTTTTACTAACATGTCTATAGGTTTAGCAGGAAGCAGGCCGGGAGGGCCAGCCAAGGTAGCGATTTTAGGTAGTGGATCACTTGGGATGATAAATGGTAGTGCGGTTGCCAACGTTGCGACTACAGGTGTATTTACAATCCCTCTAATGAATAAAGTTGGTTATAAAAAGAAATTTGCATCGGGAGTAGAGGCTGTAGCTTCGACAGGGGGACAAATTACGCCACCCATTATGGGTTCTGCTGCATTTGTAATGGCAGAGTTCTTAGGCATGCCTTATACACATGTAATGATTGCTGCGATTATACCAGCGCTTCTTTACTTTATTGCGCTTTGGTTTATGGTTCACCAAGAAGCGATGAAGAATGGGTTATCAGGGCTTTCAAAAGATCAGCTTCCAGATGTAAAAACACTTTTAAAGCAGAGGGGCCACTTATTATTGCCAATCGTTTTATTATTGGTATTAATGTTTATGGATTATACACCAATTTATGCGGCGTTTTGGGCAATTATTGCTACATATTTAATCAGCCTGATTCGAAAGGAAACAAGAATGAGCTTTAGAACACTTTTGAAAACTCTTGAGGAGGGGGCTAAAGGTGCGGCTTTTATAACTATGGCTACAGCTATAGTAGGGATAATTGTCGGTGTAGTATCATTAACTGGTTTGGGACTTCAGATAGGTAACCTTGTTTTATCCATTTCGCAAGGACTTTTATTTCCAACACTATTATTAACTATGCTTGCATGCATTATTTTAGGAATGGGATTACCTACGACAGCTGCCTACATTGTTGCTGTCATTGTTGCTGCCCCTGCATTGATTCAATTAGGTGTAGAACCAATAATTGCTCATATGTTTGTTCTTTATTTTGCAAGTTTATCCAATATAACTCCACCAGTAGCACTTGCATCATATACAGCCGCCGGAATTTCAGGTTCTAGTCCGACAGCAGTCAGTTGGAGTGCACTCAGATTGGGCTCAGCTGGGTTTTTAGTTCCCTTCATATTTGTATATTCACCCGATTTGCTTCTCCAAGGCAGCAATATTTTGGCGGTAGCAATAGCACTCCTTACAGCGCTCATTGGGGTGTATGCATTAAGTACCTCAGTAATAGGATATTGGAATGGAAAGCTGAGCACTTTCGCTAGAGTTTTATTGTTTAGTATAGCGATAATGCTCATGTATAGTGGATGGCTGACCGATATTATAGGTATCAGTTTAATGATTGGAATATATCTCATCCAAACTTCCTTTGCGAAAAGAAACCAATCAATTATTGATGGAGAAAATTAAATAATTGTTCAAAACTCATCACATTCAGTTTAAATTTTTTTTAAAAAAGGAGTAGATATCATTGCTTAGAGTACCTTATGAAGAATTGAAAGCAGAAATAGCCAGAGTGCTGATAAATAGAGGATATACTGAGGAAAAGGCAAATAGTTCTGCTGAATTATTTTCGAAAGCAAGCTTGGACGGGGTATACTCCCATGGATTGAATAGAGTGCCAAGATTAGTAGAATACATTGATCGAGGATGGGTGGATGTGAATGGAGAACCCACATTGATGGATACGAATGGACTTATGGAAAGATATAATGGCAATACTGGCCCAGGAGATTTAAATGCAAAATTTTGTATGAATCGTGCTAAAGAAATAGCTGAAGAAAATATGCTTGGAATGGTAACCATTAATAATACAAATCATTGGATGAGAGGTGGGAATTATGGATGGCAGGCAGCTGAAGATGGATATATTGGGATATGCTGGACAAATACAGAATCATGTATGCCACCCTGGGGCGCCAAAGACTCCAGGCTGGGTAACAATCCTATTATTCTAGCGGTGCCAAATAAGGAGAGTCCGATAGTTTTAGATATGGCTATGTCACAATTCTCTTACGGAAAATTGCAGGTAACGAGGTTAAAAGGTGAAAAACTACCAATCGATGGTGGCTTTAATATGCAAGGTCAACTTACTCAGGAGCCAGGTGAGATTGAAGAATCAAGAAGAATCTTACCTATGGGATATTGGAAAGGTTCAGGATTGGCATTTCTATTAGATTTAATTGTAACTCTTTTGGCAAAAGGAAATTCGACAGCGGAGCTTGATCAATTGAAGCCGGAATCACATGTGTCTGGTCACAAAGTCTCACAAGTTTTTATTGCAATTAACCCCAATGACTTATCTGGAGAGGCATTTACCGAAGAAGTAGTTGAAAATGCTATAGAACATTTTAAAGAAGCTCAGCCCTCGAAGGAAGATGGTGTCGTTTCATATCCTGGTGAAAATACACAAAAAAGAAGAAAAGAAAATTTAAAAAAGGGAGTTCCAGTTGATAAAAGTATATGGGATAAAGTTACCAAGTTATAAGGAAGAATGAAGACGGGGATATGCAAGCAGCCTATAATATAATATTTTTAATCTGGTAAACTAATTAAAGGGAGATTAAGCTAAGCGCTTGCTCTCTTTTTTTAATCATCATCAACTTAATCTTAAGTTATGAAAAATTCCTAGTTGCCGCACGAAGGGTTTTAACAAAGGGCTTACTTACAAATGATTAGAATCTTTATAGACTTTGACCTAAAATTCACCTTCTCATCAATAAATTCTATACAATGGCCACTTATATGCCAATTGGTTATGATGCCTATTCTTCAGCCATTTCCAATTATATCCCGCATATTTCAAGAAAGTACTTTGAAGCATTGGAAGAAGGGGACAGTGAGACCGCTGAAAATATTTATGAAAACATCATTCTTCCTTTACATGCAATCAGGAAAAAGGAAAAAGGATATGCTGTTGCTTTGATCAAAGCAGGGATGAAAATTGTCGGTCTGCCGGTGGGAGCTACTGTAAGAGCACCTGTAATTGAAGTGAGGAAAGAGCATTATGAGGAAATGAAAGAAATATTGGATAAAGCACTGGAGTTATACCCATCTGATTTATATGATGAATTAAAGTCGAAATAGAAAAGTAAGCAGTCAAAGGGGGAGATCATGGATTCAAGTAAAAAAATCGACATGTTTTCCGGGATTTTAATTTTTATCATTTCAGTCACTTTATTCATTTCCACATTCGGTTTCCAGCAGATGACAGAGTCAAGGGTAGGCTCAGCCTTTTTTCCACAAATAGCCTCTGCTGGGATGGCGGTAATGAGCTTGCTATTAATTGTTTCACCATTAATTCAAAAGAAAATTAAAGAGAAAACCGTGGAAGGTGATGGCAGGAAAAGTGATATGGATGGTATCACTGAAAGAGAAGCCGGTGAAGCTGAGGCAGAAAAAGTGAAAAAAAACACTACGGGCATGTCATCATTACAATACTGCTGTTGATTTTATGTGTGGCACTGCTGGAGACGCTTGGATTTATACTTTCTACGGTGATGTACCTTTTCCTTCAAATGTGCCTCATGGCAAAGAAGTTACTTTCCTCATCATTTCAATTGGTGCAGCAGTATTTATATACTGGATATTCAGAGGGTTCTTTAATCTGATGCTTCCAGCAGGCTTACTTGGTTAAAGGGGGTCAAGTATGGATTTATTTATAGAAGGTTTCCAGCTGTTATTTAGCTTCCAGTCCATATTAATTATATTGGCTGGCGTTGTCTTGGGGTTGATATTTGGTTCAATTCCGGGCCTGACGGCCACAATGGCAGTTGCTATTTGTTTACCGATCACGTTCGGAATGGACCCCAGCAATGGCATGGCTTTACTTATGGGCTTATATATCGGTGGGGTTTCCGGTGGTATGATTCCAGCGATTTTACTGAATCTGCCTGGGACACCATCGAGTATCTCCACCACATTTGATGGTTATCCTATGGCACAGAATGGCCAAGCAGGCAGAGCACTTGGTCTTTCCATCATTTCATCATTTGCCGGTGGCTTTATCAGTATTATTATACTGATGTTGCTTTCCCCGCCATTGGCGAGAGTAGCTCTGGAATTTGGTCCATTTGAGTATTTTGCAATAACAATGTTTGCTTTGACGTTAATATCGAGTTTGTCTGACGGCTCTCTTGTTAAAGGCGTGATTGCAGCACTCCTAGGTTTAACGTTCTCATTCGTCGGTGCAGCACCAATCGATTCGTACCCTCGTTGGACTTTTGGTATGGAAAACTTGAGCGCCGGTTTCCAATTACTTCCAGTACTCATTGGTATATTCGCTGTCTCTGAGATGCTGAAAGTAATAGAGGATCGAAAAGATAATCCGATTGATTCTAAAGATACTAAAGATAAATCAACGAAAGTTAATTTACCCTTTGCTGCAGTGTTCAAAAAACCTTTTAATTTCATCCGATCGACTTTGATGGGTGTAGGCATCGGTATTTTGCCTGGTATTGGCGGAGGTACGGCTAACATCATCTCTTATGTCACTGCAAAGAGACAATCCAAATATCCTGAGAAATTTGGAAAAGGGGTGGATGAGGGTGTGGTCGCGTCTGAATCAGCCAATAACTCTGCAGTAGGTGGTGCACTTGTACCTCTAATTTCATTGGGGATCCCCGGTGATACTGTAACAGCGATGCTCCTGGGTGGTTTGATGATTCATGGTCTTCAGACTGGACCATTGCTTTTCGAGAACAACGGTCCATTGGTTTACAGTATTTTTATAGCACTTCTGATTGCGAATGTGTTTATGGCAATCTTATTGATAAGTGGTATGAAAGGGTTCGTTAAATTACTGAGTATACCTAAACATTATCTTTATCCAGTGATTATTATGCTCTGTGTTGTCGGATCCATCGGAGTTAATAACCGGATTTTTGATGCAGGTGCATTGATATTTTTTGGGATTGTCGGCTATTTATTGATTAATGCTAAGTTTCCGATCACTCCTATTATATTAGGATTTATATTAGGACCTATTGCCGAAGTCAATTTACGAAGAGGTCTGCAAATGAGTGGAGGCGATTTCATGCCATTCGTTACTCAGCCGATTGCTGCTGTATTCTGAGCGATAGCTATAGGCTCGGTCGTGTTCAGCCTTTACAAAGATTATAAAAACACGAAAAAAGGAGTCACATAAAAATAAGCAAAATAGATAGGTGATAAGATGAAAATAATGCCAAAAGTGGAGAAAATGGAAGTTTATCCGGTGGCGGGTAAAGACAGTATGCTGCTTAATTTAAGTGGGGCACATGGTCCTTTCTTCACACGAAATATTGTGATACTTAAAGATAATAATGGAAATACCGGAGTGGGAGAAGTACCAGGCGGTGAAAAAATCCTAAACACGCTGAAAGATGTAAAATCACTCGTAGAAAACAGTAAGATTGGTATGTATAATGACACATTAAAAAAGATAGAAAAGAAATATGAGCATGACGAAACTGATGAACGGGGAGATCAAACATTCGATCAACGAACGACAATACACGTCATAACCGCCGTTGAATCCGCTCTTCTTGATTTGCTGGGGAAAAATCTTGGAGTTTCAGTATCAGAATTATTAGGAAAAGGAAGACAAAGGAACTCTGTAGATGTTTTAGGCTATTTATTCTACGTAGGTGATAAAGATAAAATCGACCTGCCGTATGACAAAGATAATACATCCGAAAAAGAATGGTTCAGAGTAAGGCATGAAGAGGCAACCACACCGGAACAAATCGTCAGGTTGGCAGAAGCGGCCTATGCAGAATATGAGTTCAAAGATTTTATGCTTAAGGGCGGTGTCTTTGATAGCAAAGAAGAAATGAAGACAATCGTAGCATTGAAAGAAAGATTTCCTGAAGCAAGAATAACACTGGATCCCAACGGCGCGTGGTCATTAAACGAAGCCATTAACGTTTGTAAAGATAAAGTGGATACACTTGCATATGCTGAAGATCCATGCGGAGCAGAAGGTGGCTTTTCGGCCAGAGAGATCATGGCAGAGTTCAGGAAAGCAACCGGCATACCAACTGCCACTAACATGATAGCCACTGACTGGCGTCAATTGAATCATGCATTGAAATTACAATCTGTAGATATTCCATTGGCAGACCCCCACTTTTGGACGATGCAGGGATCGGTTGCTGTGGCTGAAGTCTGTGAAAGTAACGGTTTGACCTGGGGATCACACTCCAATAATCATTTCGATATATCACTTGCCATGTTTACCCACGTTGCTGCAGCAGCACCAGGAAATGTGACACCAATCGATACCCACTGGATTTGGCAGGATGGTCAATATTTAACCAAAAATCCTTTTAAAATTTCAGAGGGGAAGATTGAAGTTCCTGACACACCGGGGCCGGGTGTAGAAATAGACATGGAAGCAATTAAGAAAGCAAGTAAATTATATTATGATAATAAGCTTGGTTCTCGAGATGATTCGGTTGCTATGCAATATCTCATAGAGGGTTGGAAGTTTGACTCTAAGACACCAAGCATGGTCCGTTAATAATAAAAAAATCTCCCATTGAGTGGGAGATTTTTTGGTATTAAGCCACCTGCTTACACGCCTCTGCACATTTGAAGCACGCTTCCGCACATTTCTGGCAGTGGTCGTGATCATGTTTCCTGCACTCGTT
>Ga0079226_10003014_pt1 | contig 12984 bp, 12 predicted proteins | sample Poulit2014_FD_76345 | JGI IMG/M metagenome (GOLD analysis project Ga0079226, IMG submission 76345) | Agricultural soil microbial communities from Georgia to study Nitrogen management - Poultry litter 2014 | ecosystem: Environmental > Terrestrial > Soil > Agricultural land | place: USA: Georgia... | reverse complement strand
TTCTCTAAATCCTTTTAATACTAACTGTTTTAAAAAACTTACTAAGCCTTTATGTTTGCTTTAACTATATTGAAATTTCATTTCTACATGTCTTCATGCTTATATTCTATCAAACTTCATTAAAAAATAGGGGAAAAGAGAATCTGCATTTAAAAAGACCTTGGTTTTCCCAAGATCTTTTCTATTTATGTTTAATATTTTCCATTAACTTCTTTGATTTTGCCTTATTCATTTTATGGTAGAATTTCCCATTTACCATAATATTTGGCCCAAATTATATTTCTTAAAACAATTTTGAGTTATAAGTCTTATTCTTTTATCTTTCGTTGTTCCGTCAAAATCTATATTAAGAGTATCCTTTACGGTTTTTAATACCTCCAAAATGAGAGGTAAAATGCAAGAGACCCAGAGGAATTTAATGCTTAAAAGTTTCATCGACATTAAAATAACGGTTATACCATTAAATATAAAATTGCATATAAAATCTGCTGTCATTGGTATGCAGATGTTTCTTGTTTTTATATATGATATTGTAAAAAGCACTGACCGAATAATAGCAATAATAAAACCTAATAATACTTGCAACCAAAATTATTTTGATTCGTAACTACAATAATTTCCTCTTTGTTTTGTTTCTTTGCGTCTTTGATGTGTATTTTTCATGGTTTGTAGTTTTAGTTTTACTTGATTTATTGGGATTTGTTGTAGTTCTTAGGATTTTTAGAATAATTTTAATACTATGTAATACTGTTTCTGCATCTAATTTTTTAATCACTAATTTAATTGTTTATCATAGGATTGACCAATAATATATAATACAGATTGTATTTGATTTACTGAATTCATTGAAATTTCCATATTACCATTTCCCCATGTGCCTATATTAGTTACATCTCTACCTATTTTATGTGGATCATCTATCTCATCATAATTCATGTTAATATAAATCTTTATTCCTTGTCGTTGTGGTATTATATCACAATAATTAGTTTCATATTTATATGCAATGTAACTTTTAGTGTATTCTATTCTAGTGTCAGGAAAACTATTTAAAATGTTTTGATTTAACTTTTCATACAACTCCTTACTAAATTCTGAAAATGAATAAGAGTTAATTGAATAAAGTATTCTTTCCTCTTCATTTAAATTCTTCTCAAAATAAGTTAATTCCTCATTAGATAAGTAAGGATATTTCCATATCTTTAATGATAATTCATATAATTTTTCTGATCTTTCTTTAATTTTATCTTTATTCCATGTATCTTGTTTAACCACATATCTATTTAATCTTAAAGCACTTTCTTTAAATCCACCTTTAGTATTTAATTTTTCAATAAAATCTCGATCACTCATTTCTGGATTGTATGCTGTTAATGTAAGGTTCCCAATAGTATGTAGATAATCTTTTTGAACCCTTTTCCAGTCTTCTCCAAGTGCATTTTTCCAGTATTCATTTAATTTCTTATTTTGAGGCATTATATGCTCAATTGTAAAGTTCTCTACCTGAATTGGTGCCTTATTATCAAAGTTCTCTAGTTTTGATAATAAATACATTCTTATTCTTGTATTATACACATCTTTTGATACAAAATTCTCATAAAATATTGTATCGTTTGGGAAAACTTTATAAGTATCTAGATTAATTAAAGTATGCTTAAATGAATTTAAATAATTCTCTTTATCCAACTGCTCATAAAGCGTTGCAAAAGTTTTATTCAAAGAATTTGTAGGGATATTGCAAACTGCTCTTCTAAATACATAGCTTTCTGAGTATTCTAAGATCTTAACAAATTCTTCTTTACTAATTATTTCTTTCTTGTAATCTGAATATACATTCAATAAAAAGGGATATGCTACATTCATCCTTAAAGATTTAATATCTTTGAATAAAGAATTAAGTTCATTACTTTCATCTTTTGCATAATGCATGTTTGTATAAAGCTTAGCCGCTTTATAAATATCAGCACATATGCTTTCAACTGTATCATTAGATAAATCACTATATAGCTTTTTAAAATTTTCATAAACAAAAGCCTTTGTTGGAATTTGTCCTTCTATAGAAGTAATGTAATCTCTGAAAAAATCATCCATTAAAGTTGACTGATTCTCATAATGAAACATACTTTCTATATGGCTCCAATACTGAATATAAATTTTCTCCTGAATGACAGGATCTAATCCCATTAGCACATAATTTCTAATAAGATCAGATTGGGATAAATCCATTCCTGTTGAATTAAGACTCTCAAATATTTGTTGAGGATTATCCCTTTCTCTTTCCAGTGTTATATTGACTATTTCTAACTTCCCTATTGATTCATATATCCTATCTGGGTTTAAAACATTCTTAGCAATGTTATTATAAAAATATTGATAATTATGAAGTAGTCTTGAGTTTCCATTAACCATATCAACATGACCTTCTATAAGGTTTATTAAATTTTGCTTATCCCCTTGCGAGAGAATTAATTTATATTGCTCTTCATCATGCCGATGCATATTTTTTAAATATATATCTGTTATCATTTGTGGTCTTATGCAAGATTCAAAATCATTATATTCTTCTAGATAATCTCTAAGTGCAATTAGTAATAACACTAATGTAGTTATTCGTTGTTGTCCATCTATGATAGTATATTTCTTTACCCCTGTAGGTGCAAATCTTTCTGCTACATTTACAATTGAGCCTATGAAATGATTATATGAACTACTTTTTTGCATCTCAACAATATCATTCCACAGTCTTTTACACTGCTTTTTTTCCCAACTATAAGCTCTTTGATATATAGGAATAATAAATTGATTTTGTCCATTTAAAATTTCGTCTATACTTCCCTTTGTCGGTGGTAACATTTAATCACTCTCCTTACCAATACTTAAAAACCAAATGATTAATAATCATACAATCAACCTACCATTAAAATTATCAATAGTATACTATACCTCTTACCACATCTATTTTTTCTTTTAATAAATTTACTATCCCACCATTTTCAACCATATAATCTACCATGCTATTTACAAAATCTATTTGGTCTAAATTTAAATTTTCATCATTTAAAAACTTTAAAAATTCTTTTCTTCTGCCGTTCTTTCCATTCCTGTTATGGTTGCAACTAGTTGCATTTCCTAAAAGTCACAAATGTTGACTTTTCTAAAATATAATGTGTAATACATCCTTGTCCCTATTAAACAAATCAATTTATATCATTATCTATCCCTATATTAATCCTAGAACCTTATCTATTTTAATTTTTCTGCAACAAAATCTGTATCTAAGAAAAATGCTTGTCTTTTATCTTTGTCTTCTATGTCTTCAAATCCTAATTGATAAACCGTTGGATTAGTATTAGATTTTACTGTTAGTAGTTTATGTTTTGAATCATAAGAACAAATATATCTAGTATAAGTAGTGTGATTATACCTTTTATTTCTAACAAATCCATTTGGCATAGTCATTGCAGCCATTATATTATAAGAATATGAAAGTGCTTCTTTATAACTATTGGGTTTAACATTCATTCTAGTTAGATAAAAAGCTTTAATAAATCTAGAACTAGGATCATATCCTCCAGGCAAATCTTTAGCAGAGTTAAATTCTTCAAGATTATCTAAATCTATAAGCTTATTCAGTCTTCTAACATGGGATTTAAATCCTGGTGAATTAGTTATTACATCATATGGATTTTCATAATATATTAATTCCCCTTTTTTAGGTTCAATAACAATGCATCTTTTAGTAGAATCAGCAAACATAAAATGAAAATCTGGTGATAGTACATTTTCTTCCCTATAATCTTTAGTAGATATATGAATATTTGGTAAGTCTTCAATTAATTCCTCTACAGATTTATAGTTTGTAAGGGCATAGGTAAAGTAATCCAAACTTGAAATATTAATTTTTTCTGTTTTCACCTGATTAGCATAAAGATTAAACCCTGAAAAAGCATTGGTAATCCCTATTAACCCATATTCATTTACACCATCTTTCAATGGATCTTTATTTTCAAAACATATCCCTAATGCCTCATATTTTGAATACAATGGCTTGCCCATTAAATCATTACAAAAATTATAATTTTTCGGTAAATAGATTACATTATAGTTTAAAGGAAATTCATAATCCATTGTCCTCCCCATTACACAACCATCTTCATAATTTATTTTTATACCTGTACACATACTATCCCTCTTTTTACCATAATATATGTTTTTTAATTATATCAATAGATACTAAAATCTATATACTAAATGACTATTTGTATCTAATTCCCTCACATAGTCAATCTTTTGTTATTAATACTGATTATATCATATTACCTATATATTATTAGAATATACTGCAATTCATCCCCACTTATAGAGGATAAAAGAATTTTTGCAAAAAATTAAAGTGGGATTTCATATTATAACTGGGGTACAATAAACCTAAAGGCGTTAAAAATCATTATTGCTCTGTTTATCCTATGATTTATTTGAATATTAATATTCCATATTTCACTAGGTTAATCATATGAACATTATTTTGTTTAGACCTTAAATATGTTATTATTGATTATGTCTTAAAGAGAATGCAATACAGATTTTTAGGAGTGATATATTGAATATAAATGACAATTCAAGTTATTATCGTAATAAAACTATTAGATTAACAATACCTGTATTTTTCGAACTACTTATAAGTAGTCTTTTTGGAATGGTAGATATGATGATGGTAGGTAATAGCGGTCCAATTCACATCACTACACCGTCTATTGCTGCAGTTGGTATAACAAATCAAGTGATGTTTATAGGCATAGCTATGGCTCAGGCTATGAGTGCTGGTGGTACTGCAATGATATCTAGATATTGTGGAGCCAACAAAGAGGAAAGAGTGCCAAATGTAGTTAAACATCTAATTGTCCTAATGATAATTGTACTTATTATTCCCTTTGTAGCAATTAATCAATTAATCCCCGAACGTATAATGGGGTTTATTGGCGCAAAGCAAGATACTATTAATATAGGACTTAATTATTTTAGAATTATTATATTAGGTTTTATCTTTCAATCCTTTAATCTCTCTATATTCGCATCTATGAGAGGTGCAGGTGATACTAGAACTCCAATGCTAATAAATATATGTATTAACTTATTAAATGTAATTGGCAACTATGTCTTAATTTTTGGTAAGTTTGGACTACCAGCCCTTGGAGTTACTGGTGCAGGAATATCTACTTCACTGTCCCATGTAATAGCATCTATTGTATTATTCATAATATTATTAAATAAATCTCATATAGTTAGATTAGATATTTCTAAAGGGTTTAAGTTTAATAAACCTATTATACAAAACCTTATTAAAGTAGGGGGACCAGCGGCTTTGGAACAAGTGGGATTTAGAGTAGGGGTTATATTGTTTATAAGAATAGTATCTGGCCTTGGAACTGTAGTATATGCTACTCATCAAATTGCTTCAAATATCATAAGCCTTTCTTTTGCACCTGGTCAAGCTTTTGGTATAGCTGCATCTACTTTAGTAGGTAATTCCCTTGGCCAAGAAAGAACGAACAAAGCCGATAGATTTATTAAAGAAACTAATAGATTAGCTCTAATATCTTCCATTTTTTTTGGATTGATATTTTACTTCTTTGGTCCAAAACTTACAGCCCTATATACAGATGATCCAGCGATTATTGAACAATCTATTGGTGTTATGAAGATAATAGCACTAATTCAACCCTTCCAAGCATCAGCATTTGCCATTTCCGGTGGCTTAAGAGGTGCTGGAGATACTGTATCAACTTTAATCGTTACTATGACAGGTGTGGTAGTCATTAGATTGGTGGTAGCATATATACTTATTAATATAGTAGGAATGGGGTTAATTGGAGCATGGATTGCCATGTTGTTCGATCAAATAACTAGATGGGTAGGTATAGTTGTTAGATATAGAACTGATAAATGGAAGTATATTAAATTACAATAAATATTTTAAAGGCAGGTAAAAAGAAAGACTAAAGAGGAAAAATAAAAATATATGAATTAGCTAATAAAATAAATTAATAAACAAAACACTTTAATTGCAACAAATGCAACTAAAGTGTTGATTTATCTTTTTTATTTTAAGCTAATATTCCTCCGTCAATTACATATTGAGCTCCTGTTATAAATGATGCGTCATCTGATGCTAAAAACAATACAAGTTTCGCAACTTCCTCTAATGTTGCGTATCTTCCCATTGGTATTGCATTAAGCCATTCTTGTTTTATTGATTCTGGATCTTCAGGATCTAGACCCGATTCTATAGATTCCATCATTCTTCCTTCTATATTAGTAGGATTAATAGAATTTACTCTAATATTATCCTTTGCAACTTCTAAAGCTGCAGTTTTTGTAAGTCCAACAACTGCATGTTTTGATGCTACATATGGAGCCAGCCCTGGTGATCCTGCTAAACCTGCATCTGATGATGTGTTTATAATACTACCAGATCCTTGTTTTTGCATTACAGGGATTACATATTTTAGTCCCATAAACGCACCAATTACGTTAATGTCTATAACTTTCCTAACATCATTCATGTCTTGTTCTATTATTGATGAAATTTTCCCTTCAGTTCCAGCGTTATTAAAGAATACGTCAATTCTTCCATATTCTTCAACTGTTTTCTCTACATAGTTTTTAACTTCTTCTTCTTTAGTTACATCTGCTCTAATCGTTAGGACATCTCCCAAACTTTCTTTTACTTTTGCTAACTTTTCATCATTAGTTCCCACGATAGCAACCTTTGCACCTTCTTTTAAAAATAATTCAGCTGCAGTTTTTCCAATATCTCCTGATCCACCTGTAATTAAAACTACCTTGTCTTCAAACCTCTTAATCATTAAAATCCTCCTATTACTAGTATTTTTAGCCTTCTATATGATATAGCTTCCGTTTAAAATAATTATAAATAATTTTACATCTTATTATAATTACTTACCCATCTTACTTATTCTTATTTATTGTATTTAATAGATTAAATCTTAATGCTACTATTTTAATACTTTCATAAAACAAAAAAGTCTTGGTTCCTCTGTTTCCAAAGGTTCTAAGACTTTTGTTTACTACTCCAGCCGTTGGTCGCTACAAATATCGCCAACCATGATAGGGATAACACAATCATCTTTTACTAAACAAGTTATTCCAGTTACTATTCTTTGTAACATTAAAGGAGCAGGTATAACAAACATAGCATCTCCCATATATCTAGCAAAGGATGAACTAGAGTTTTCATTTAGTTTTTTTATAAATGGGAAACCTTATTGGATATAGTATTATACATTCTTTCAGCATCCAACTTCTTAAAATTATTCTATCTTAAATCCTCATTATCCTTATCAATATATTTTTAGGTTCTATACCTAATAAATTTGTTTTATTGTACTTCCTTTATATACTCCCATGTCTCTCCATTATCCTCGGATTGATACAATGCCTTGATCCCACCTTTATAATCTCCGTCTTGTCCCTGACCTACTAATAAATATAGCTTTCCATCTTCTACAAAGGGCTTTTCAGGAAAATCAAATGGATTATATGTTTCAGTTTCATTCAAACGAACTTCAACCTTTGGAAAATATACTTTTTCAAAAGAAAGCCCTCCATCTTCGGTTCTATATAGTTCTGCAAAAGAACCTCCACTGTAGGACAGTCCTATAAACCCTAGGTTTTTATTGATATATGTAATCCCACTAGACACTCCAGTATTATTTAAAAAAGGATCTGAATTTATAGTTTCCCAAGTATATCCCCCATCTTGTGTTTGAAGTAAGGCATAAAATCGACTACCTAAGGCTGCATCTACTACAGATAGTTGATATCCTAGATTTTCATCTAAAAAGAAGGTTTCTTCTCCCTCATTATAACTATAACCTATATCCCATTGATTATTGAGTTGTTCATCATCTTTTCCTGCAAGCACTCTGTGCTTATTATGAATAAAGCGTATAGGTGTTATGCTCTCCTCTCTGTGTGGTACATAAACAGATACGGTATAACCTACTATTTCATCCTTTGGAGGATCCAGTTGTTTTGTCTCTCCATTTTCATCAATATAAACGATTCCTTCGCTATTATAACCCCAGTTGCAAAAACCTGTATATAAGATCTCGTATTGTTCTTCACTCCATCCACTAACTGTTTCTTCAAGTAAAATCCATTCTACAAGATCCATTAGGGGTTGTAATTTCTTTTCCTCATTATAATTGGCATCTACATAACCGTTTAGATAGATGGTCACATCTTCTCCTTTATTTCTATCATAAGTTATAAGGAAGCTTTGAGTTTCACCCTCCTGATCCTTTCCATATAAAAAGGTATCTAAAGATATAATCTGACCACCCTTATTAAATTTTAATCGAAAGTCAGTGGAAACATATAATTCTTCTGGTAAGGTTATCTCTTTTTGTATATCCTCAAAAAGACCCTCCAAGCTATCATGGTAAATATTATCATGAACAAACTCTATTTTACGTTTAATTTTTAGTTCATGGATAAACCATGATAATTTACCTTGATAGTTAATAGCACTTTGGTATACCTTTGTGCCCGTAACTAAGGTAGTTGACAATAAAATAATTAATGCTACAAAATACCATGCTTTACTTATTCTCAATTTATTGGTCTCTAGGTAATTCTTTTCACTCAAGTTCTTTCTCTCTTTTTTGCTTCTATAAAAACACCATAAGAACCAAACTATCAAAAGAATAATACCCCCTAAAATAATGGGAATTTTTCTTTTCAGTCCTCCATATTGAAAAAGAGAATATAAATAAAAACAAATTACACTATAGATAACTAATACCAACGGATTTAAAACTATAGATCGAAACATATAATTCTTCTTTTTATCCAACAGAATTTCCTCCTAATTATTTCTTAAATCTCTGCTTTTTATCTATATAGCTTTAATCATAATTAATCATAGATCCCATTCATCCCATAATTTTAGAAATACCTCTAGCTTAGTAAAAACAACACCTTTATAAAAAGCAAAAGTTTTGTTATACTCCTTGTAATGACCTCGTCTACAATTTTAACTTGGAGATATTTATGTTTACTTTTTCCACACTGTTCTAATTCAAAGTAAAGTTGCTGTCCAATTATTTTCCTATGGAATGCTTTTTAACACTCATGCAGTGTATATCTCCATTCAGGTAAATCTTATAATACCTCTTAAACAATTTCAACTTTTTCTTGAAATTCCCTGCTTTGGAAATGATAAATTTATCCTGCATGAATATATGATCCAAGTAAAAACCATAGTGGTTTATCTTCCCACTATGGTTTTTACTTAGATTTTATCACTTCATCTAGTTTATTTGTATCTATAACTGATAATTGTATACAAACATTTCTTTCATTTTTAGCTTCTAGACATAGGTTTATTCTTCTTAGTCATTTTATATAAATCTTACTTGCAAATTCAGCTTTATAAAATCTTTACCGCCTTCCTGATATAGCTCGCCGAACTCATGCCTTGAAGTTGATGCAGTTTCGTATTTTGTGTTATTCAATAGATAATCTTCAAAATAGTTTCTGTTATATATATGATAGGCTACAACTCTGCCTTGTTTAGTTACTATTATATAACCGCCTGTCGCTTCATCTATTCCGTCCCAAATTGTAGCAGGTCTCATTCCTAATGCGACTGCTGATAAAAACTTTTTAAACTTATACCCATATGCATGGACATTTCCAAAATTCATAGGGTTTTCTTCTTCCAGTTTTTTAACCATTGAAGCACAGTCATTTATTCCGTCTCTATAAAAATGAAGTAAAGTTTCGGCAATTATTTTATCCATATTGCTGTCTATTAGTACAAGATTATTTTTAAAGGTTCGATTTTGCATATCATAATATTTGAACTTGCCACCTTCTTCTATAATTTTTTTTATACGTCCCTTAACATCAGTATGATTTTTGCCCCTAGAAACTCTGTAAATCTTATTTGCTTCTTTTACAAGATCGTCATAATCATGTTCTATTTTAAAAATGAAGTTAGTAGTTTTCCCTGCATTTAATAGAGTAGGGGTTGAACCTAACTCTGATTTTATACTAAATCCTACCGCTGGACTATAGCCTGTATTTATATCTATTATTTTCATTGTAATATCAGTCTTATCCAATGACGGAGCTGAAATCTTATAGCAGTCTATCTCATTCATAAACTTTTCAGTTTTTTCTATTTCGAAAGCTCTTTTATGTTCATCAGATTTTAAAGTCTCTAATAAATAGTCTGCTTCTTTATTAAATTCAGCCGTTGATATCTCTTTAATTTTATTACCGTCTAGATATATCTCAACAGGATCTCCTGTCTTATATTTATTAAGCTTATCCTCAGTTTCTTCTCTGATTATTTCTATAATAGGAAAGTATATATCTTCTAATTTATTAAGATTTTCATCAGCCGCATATATTTTACCTTCAGCCAGCAATCTGAATAAGACATATATTTCGGACCATTCTCCTTTATTCCCTCTAATCATATGACTTCTCCTTCAAGAAAATTTAATTGTTCAGTACTAGGTTTTTCTATTTCTAAGACTTCTCCTTCAAGGCTCCTTTTTATATTCTTCGCTATGGCACTAATAACAGGGATTGTAACAGTGTTACCGAATTGATTGTAAAGGTGTGTATCTGCTACTACAAATTTAAAATCATCAGTGAATCCTTGCAATCTTGCCCATTCTCTCGGAGTCATTCTTCTAATATACTGTCTGTTTATTTCACCTTTTATATGGGTTACTGGTGTAAAATCTGTAAGTCTTTCATCAATTATAAGATTTCTTTCTCTTCCCATACCTCCACACACTATAGCACCTGCTATATCATCAAGGTCTCTAATTTGATAACCAAAACCGTTTCCTCTTTTTGCATGTCTTTCTTTATGTCTTTTTAATGAAGCTAAGTAAACATCCGATATATAATATTTAGGCGAAACTTCTTCCTCTTCAATGATATTATTTATAGAAACTTCCGTTTCACATCCTTTAGGGAATACAAAATACTCAGGTGCTATATCTTCTCTGAAAGCTACAATATAAATTCTTTCACGGTTTTGAGGTACTCCAAAATCCTTGCTATTTAATACTTCATCATAAACTACATAATCCAGATCTTGTAGTATTCTTTTTATAGTTCTGTATGTTTTTCCTCTGTCATGTCTCACTAAATTCTTTACATTTTCAGCAAAAACCACTTTAGGTTTATGGTATTGCACTATTCTTGCAACATCAAAGAAAAGTGTGCCTCTGGCATCCTCAAAACCTTTTTGCTGTCCCGCTAACGAAAATGCTTGACAAGGAAATCCTGCAAGCAAAATATCATGCTCAGGAATAGATTCTTCTTTTATCTTTGTAATATCACCGTTAATTTCAAATTCATCATCAAAATTAGCTTCATATGTTTCTTGGGCTTTTTTATCCCATTCACTAACAAACACAGTTTCTATGTCATCTTTAAAAGCATCTTCAAATCCTAATCTTATTCCGCCTATACCCGCAAATAAATCTACAGACTTATACATTTATTCGTCCCCCCTATAAGAAACAATATCACCGATATCACAATCCAATACTTGACAGATTCTTCCCAGCACATCAAGACTTACAGGTTGATTTTTCCCAAGTCTTGCCATTGTTGCCGATGATATTTTTGTCTTATTTCTTAAATCTTCTTTCATCATTTCTTTATCAATGAGTATCTTCCATAATTTATTGTACGAAAATTTCATATAATCTCCAATCTTTATAAATATGAATATTTGCTTTACTAGCATGAATAAATTATATCAAATTTCAGCTTTTTTATCAATCGAATCAGCACAAAAAAGAACTAACATTCTTTTTTTAAAATTTATGGTAACTTCAGCAATATCCCTTTGATTTAACCCAATTTCCTCCATCAACGAGCATTATCCAATATAAATTTCTAACAAATTGAGTTGGATTCTGGAATTGAGACTCACTTCCTACGCTTACTACTTAACCTTAAATATTTATCAAAAAATAAATGCTCCCTCTATATTTAAATTAGCACAGAGGGAGTTGTAATTGTAACCTATTAATTAAAAACTCCCTAAATTGGGATTTTATAAAAAATTGACTCTTAATAAATGACCATTTTATCAACTTCTTAATTTCTCATTGCCTAATATATAGGGTTTTAAAAAGTAGTTACAAATCAGGTTACATTTTCATCTGCTTAGGTATTTGTTTTTCGTGATAAGTTTTCACAGGGATAGATCTTCCTCCTAATGTAATTCTTATAGTTCTATCCGTTCTAACTATTTTTCAGTTAGGAAAGTAATTTTCCATTGTGGATACTAAACTTGCGTTATCAGTGATATTTATATCACCATCTTCGTTTCTATCATATATTTTTCCATTACATCTGTGGACTCGTGAACTCTCGGGGGACAAAAATGTATAAAATTATCTTATTATCTATTTCTATCTCATCTATGGTTAAGTAAAAAGTAGGGCTTATTTAATGTCCCCCGTTCCGATTTAAGAAAGCACATACTGAATCAAATACATCCTTATTTAATTTATTTCTACTTTCTTTAAATTCAATATTCAATCCTTCACCAGAATTAATCATTTCTAAAATATGGTTTATCTTCATCATTTTCAACTTCCTATCTACTTTTTTATTTTCATCTAGAAACCTCCAATTATATTATATACTATTTGTTTGTTTAGTATATAACTGATATTTAATAAATCTGAAATTATAAATATGCTTATGTAGCTTTATTTTAATAATTTTTAAATTAAAAAAGTCTTGGTTCCTCTGTTTCCAAAGGTTCCAAGACTTTTGTTTCTTACTCCCAACCTAGGTTGCGGGCTTATACCTTCCTTTGGTCGGTATAAGCCTCGCCAACCCTGACAGGGGTAGTACCATCAATTTCGTTTGTTCGCTTTGCTTACATGAAATTGGGTACTACTCCCACTCAAT
>Ga0079226_10003013_pt1 | contig 12988 bp, 9 predicted proteins | sample Poulit2014_FD_76345 | JGI IMG/M metagenome (GOLD analysis project Ga0079226, IMG submission 76345) | Agricultural soil microbial communities from Georgia to study Nitrogen management - Poultry litter 2014 | ecosystem: Environmental > Terrestrial > Soil > Agricultural land | place: USA: Georgia... | reverse complement strand
TGTAATCTCCCTGTGGCTGGCTCTCGTGCTCTTTATCCTCGTCCCGATGGCCTTTGCTGCGCTCTGGTTCCATTTCTTCCGCCGCGGCCCACTCGAAGCAATGATGCACGCTGCTGCGCAGAAAGCATCTGGTTCACCTCAAAGCAACAAGAACTAAGCACGATGGTCGGCTGCCCCACCCCAGGCCACTGCACATATAGTGTTGAAAAATAGCACCTCTAAGCGATATTCAAGAAGTGCGATGAACGGGCAATCAACAGAGCTCTGTAAAGAAGCCGACTTCACTAATCCTTCAAACGTCACGGCTAACCATCGCTACTTCTGAGCGCAGTTGCTAAACAGGGACTCACTGCTTCCCAGTTCAAGGACGTGGTCGCACGCTTAGAGGTAATGTTCGGCTCTGGCACTCTGCATCAGCCAGTCATCGATGCAACGAAAGATCATCTTCTGCGCTCAGATACAGCCGCAAAAAGTTACGACCCCAAAACAAGAACTAATCCCCGATCTAGATTTTCATTCTCCTAGGTCGGGGTTTGGTGCGTCAAAAACACCGAGCATTGTGTTCGGACATTCAAGTATTTAAACAATATGCAGAAAAAGAAATGTCTGATGACTTTGGTTTAATTAATCAGACCGATTTCCACCAAATACAGTACGACGGAGGAGACAGTTAATCCCTTAAATAAACCCAACCCTAATCCCTAAACCAATAGTCGCTAGTGAGTTCTGTCGATGGCTGTCTAACCTACGAATGGTCGATTTAGATGTCGAAGTCATCATAATACTCCGCGACTGTAGTGCACTTGAATGCGATCTCAACAGGGAAAATACGCATGTTCAACTGCACCAGGCACTCATCCCCCCCTACGAAAAGGACAACAAGTATGTTTGGAAGTAAAGCAAAAAAAGAAAATATACAGCTAAAACAACGCATCTATGAACTTGAGCAACTCATGGCATCGATTGGTGCGGCAGATGTGGTCCAAATAGACCGACGCCGGCGCGAGCTAGAGGAGCAACAAGCATTCCTCGTTGAGCAAGCACAACAGCTACAAACCGAGATCACTTCAGCCACCCAACGGCTCAACAATACTAAGTCCGAAGAAATCAATGTCAGAGAAGAAGTAACCCTACAAGAGTTTGGTCTCTATGACTTTAAGCATCCGGCCGAAGACTCCGTTCAACTTCAGCGTGAACTCGATATCGTCCGCAATCAGATCAAAGCGGCAGTCAAATACAAGCAGGCTACCTTGCAGACGGAAAATTTTACTTTCAATAATTCAGCAGCAAAAGGTCGGTCGTTCGTTAATAAAATGAGCAAGATGGCATTGCGCTCATATAATGCAGAAGTTGAAAATGCGATCACTCGAATGAAAGCGGGGAATCTCAGTGCCGCTATCAAACGCATTGAGAGGGCTCGAGACCAAGTAACCAAAATGGGTGAGATGATAGACCTATCGATTGCACCGTCCTACCATCAGCTAAGAATTGCCGAGCTCCAGTTGGCTTCAAAGCACCTTGCTGCTAAAGCAGCAGCGAAGGAAGCCGAGCGAGAAGAACGCGCACAGCTTCGTGAAGAGAAGAAGGCGCAGGCCGAGATGGAAGCAGAACGTAAGCGCTTGGAGAAAGAACGCACCCATTACGAGAATTCAATAGCAAAGCTCCGCGAACAGAACCGACTCGAAGAAATCGAAGAGCTACAAGCACAACTCCACGAAATTAACCGTGGAATCGAAGATGTAGATTATAGGGCTGCCAATGTCAGAGCCGGTTATGTCTACGTCATTTCAAACATCGGTAGCTTCGGTGAACGAATGGTCAAGATTGGGCTTACACGCAGACTCGATCCTATGGAACGAGTAAAAGAACTTGGAGATGCCTCTGTACCTTTCAACTTCGATGTTCACGTTCTTCACTTCTCCAAGGATGCGGTGACGGTCGAAGCCGAGCTTCACCGTAAATTCGACGACGTCAAAGTAAACCTCATCAACACTCGTCGCGAATTCTTCTATGCAACACCGGCGGAAGTTAAATCCGCGTTACTAGAGATTGACGGAAGCGTCCTTGAATACGAAGAAAGGCCAGAGGCTGAACAGTTCCGCCAAAGTACGTCACTCCGAAAGCAGCAAGTAAACAACTAACTCATCTTGAGTAAAAAGAAGCTAACGAACGCAATCGACGGAGACAGCCCTAAGCCGATAGCGCCAGTGCTTCACAGTTCTCGGTGGCTGCAATATATATCCAAACGGTGCGCGGTTTTGCAGGAAGATTATTCAGCCACGCGTCTTGTCAGCATGCACTGACCAGGCGCACGCGAAACTAGAACTTCCACTTACCCGCCGATGCTAACCGCCGCTGAGTCGGTGGCTTGCTGCGATTGAAGCCTTGGAAATAGTTGTTCAGCATTTCTCCAGTTTACTGCGGCATGATCAATTTCTTTGTAGTCATCCAGCATTCCCGTAAAGAAGTGGCCTCTGTCGAGGTTGGCATAGGGCCAATCGGAGCCGAAGAGAACACGCTGGGGATCCGCAAAGGAAAGCAGCGAAGGTAGCAGTATCGAACCAGAAACGCTGCAATGACTGGATACCTTCCTCGTTGTCGCTACCGGTAGCTAACCTGGCCACGCGCATGGATGCATATGACAGAAAGCCACCTCCGTGAGACAGAATGATGCGGCAATTCGGATATTTATCAAGCCACCCTCGACGATGACATATTCAAGGCCGCGCGAGAGGTGTCTAGCAAAAAATCGAGGCCGTAAGCGGGGATGTCAGGAACTGGTTCAGCAGGAAGAGAAAAAGGATGCACAAATACTACTGCTGATTGACTGTTGAGGTACTCAAAAAGCGGCTCATACGATGAATCCCCTAAATAAGTACCTCTGCTGTTAGCAAGGAGGACTACTCCATCAGCACCGAGCACTTCGAGGGCATAGTGAGCTTCAGCAAGGGCGCCTTCCTCATCCCTGATTTCAGGAAGGGTGGCGAATAGTCCGAGCCGAGTCGGGTGACCGCGAACCAGGTCAGCACAGAACTCATCGACCTCGCGTGTCATCGCTCGGGCTTCTTGGACGGAGTCTTCTGGCTCTACGCCAGGGGTTGAGACCGATAAGACCAACGTTTCTACCTCATTGACACTCATCTCATCAAGAACCCGTATCTACTGACTATTCTGGTCTAGCCAAGTCACCAGCTGTTTGGCCTTCTTCAAGGAGCCACTCTCAGTAACGAGAGTGAGATAGTGCATCCATGGGTATCAATACGACGAACACTCGTGGAAAGTGGTCTTTCATAAATCCTAAAGAAAGAACACTTATCTGCATGTTAATTGGGATACTTCAGGACTTGGGAGCATCCGCAATAACTTCCGAGGTACCTGTGGTTTGAGGAGCCTTTGGTCGCGAGATAGGCACGAAGTCGATAAGAATCGCGCCGATGACTGCTGGCATACCCCAGACATAGATTTTCCTCTCAAAGGTAAATCAGTAGGGGAATCAGAAACGCAACCAGGAAACCAAAGACCATTCGACCTACTTTCCAGACGATACAAACTAGAATAGCTAGACACTAGAATCCTCCAGCTCGACTACCTCAACAGGGAGCTGCTTAAGGGTAAAACTATCCGCGATACAAAAGAGACGAGCCTGCCTTCTCTATGAAATTAGGGGCAGGCTCGTTGAAGAGGAAAATCTGGGCGGCTATCTGGCTTGAGCCTGGGAACTTATAAAATCAGCAACCTTGTTTAGATAGGTTTCTCCCGTCGGGATTTTTCCTGCTGAAGTAAACAATCCATGGGCGTATCCGATCAAATGGTCATGAACAACTTCTGCTCCGGCTGATCGGAGCATTTCGGCATACCGGATACCCTCATCTGCCAATGGGTCGTTATCAACCGTGATGACGTATGAATCAGGAAGATTATCCGGAAGATCTGCAAAGGCCGGGCTTATGTCTGGTCTTTCGCGAATAGCACCTCGCTCAACATAGTTGTCAGCGAACCATTTCATCGTATCGGCGACCAGAGGAAATCCTTCCCTTAACCGCTGGTAGGAAGAGGAATCACGAATATTGCGTTCGCTTAAATCGGTCACTGGATAGAGCAATACTTGAGAGTCCAATAATATCTCTGGACTCTTAGCCGCGAATTCATTGGTGAGTACTGCCGCAAGCTGTCCACCTGCACTGTCACCAACCAGACTGAGTGATCCTACCCTAACGCCATGAATATCGTCTCTCTCAACAAACCAATGCAATGCTTTCCGGCTGTCTTCAATGGCCGCAGGGTAAGGATGCTCAGGGGCGAGGCGATAATCGACTGCTAGAACTGGAAGTTGTGTTCGACCGGCTAGGCGTCGCGCGACGAAATGATGGGTTCGGAGCCCTCCCATGACCCAACCTCCACCATGAAGAAATAGAATCGCCGGAGTTCGTTGCGTTCTCTCTACGGTCGAGCGGGGTTCATAAAGCCGAACTTTAAAACCTTCAACTTCAAAATCTGTCTGGGCAGGAGGGTGATCCTCTACCAGAGGAGATGCCTCGCAAGACGTGTTGTACATCTCGCGAACTGTCTCCACCTCAAAATTATGAAATGATTTTGCTCCCGCTGCACGGAATGCCTCCAACGATGGATAGGCGTCGTTGGCTACTGGACGTCCACTATATTCGTCGCGCTCAATTCGCACTTCCGGTTCCTCTTTCTCTACGTTGAGTCTATTCAGCGTGGTTAAACGCGGGGATTCTTCCCTTATAGTCTGCAAGCTCCAATTTGTCAGTCAGTGAATAGTAGTCAGCAACGGTCCCAGACCAATTGTTAATCACTTTTCCGTCTTCATTCTTGTACCAGGATGAGCAATCTGAGGAGAAGGCTGAAGATTGCAGCTCATCTTGGATATCGACGTTAAAAGCGCGAAGCCTAGATGCAGATACTTCAAGAGAAGCATCTTTATTAGCACGTAGATGGTCGACTGCCTGTCGGATATACCTATTCTGAGCTTCAAGCATGGCCACGATTGAATGGTGATTGAGATTGGTATTTGGACCATACAAAATGAACATATTCGGGAAGCCATCGACTGCCATGCCAAGATAGGCTTCTGGCGTATTACCCCAGCGTTCATCAAGGCTCATTCCGCCCTGACCGATGATTTCTGTTTCTCCCTGGAATGACTGCGATTTAAAGCCAGTTCCAAACACAATGACATCCAGCTCGTGCTCTTCCCCATCCTTCGTCACGATGCCATTCTCAGTGATTCTTTCAATTCCCGAAGTAACCAGTTGAACGTTTTCACGGTTAAAAGTCGGGTAGAAATTATCTGAGCGCAGAATTCGCTTGCAGCCAAATTCATAATCAGGCGTAAATTTCTCTCGCAGTTCTGGATCTTGAATCTGACTCTCAAGATGGATACGAGCTGCTTTCATCCCCTCTTCAGCAGCACCAGTTTGCGAACGCGTGCGTTCGAAACCAGCTTCTCGTTCATCATGAATAGCAGTACGAAGGCTCCGGTAGGAGTCAGGATCATTCTCGAATTCAGCACGTTCGACCTCTGTAAATACCTGTTGATTTCGGGGCAGAATATAGTTTGCAGAACGCTGAAAAACTTCCAGTTTGGATGCAACTTGAGCCACCTCAGGAACGTACTGCACTGCAGATGCTGCGGCACCAATGGAGCCAACACGTTGCCCGGTGAGGTTGACGCTGTGATCCCACTCGGCTGAATGGAAAGTTTTTCCCTTGAAGGTGTCGAGTCCTGGAAAGTTCGGGATATTAGGCGTGCCCAACTGTCCCCAGGCTGGAATAAGAACGCGAGCCCTGAACTGTTCACCTACTCCGGTGGTTATGATCCAAGTTTTATTTTCTTCTTCCCAAACCGCTGATACAACATTCTGACCAGTACGAAGATAGTCTCGAAGACCATATTCATCTGCAAGTCCGTTGAGGTACCTCAATAGCTCGTCGCGACCAACATACATACTGGAAGCACCGGTGTTCAGGTAGTAGCTATAGCAATAGATAACGGATTGGGTGTCGCAAGCTGCACCTGGGTAGGTATTGTCACGCCACACCCCACCGAGTTGGTCGCTCTTTTCTAAGATGAGGAAATTCTGTACGCCGTCTCGAACGAATTGGGCACCCTGGCCCAGCCCAGCGTATCCCGCACCAATAACGATGGCGTCATAAATGTGTTGAGTGGTCATATTCTTGATCCTTTTCTATCAGTCTTGTTCTGGGAACGTAATGATTTGTCGAAGAACATTGCCGTGCTCTAGTTGATCCATTGCTTCGTTAATGTCCTCGAGTTCGATGCATGAAGAGATCAATCCTTTGGCATCGAGCTTTCCATTTCTCCAGAGATCTTCATAAACTGGAATGTCCACGCTAGGGACTGCGGAGCCAAGGTAGCTTCCCACTAAACGACGAGCCTCGGAAGTGACCTGCAACGGGTCTATTTCTATTTTGTTTCCAGGGGCTGGCAATCCGACCGTGCAGGTCGTTCCACCGGCCGCAGTAATCTTCCAGGCGGTCTCCAATGCTTTAGGGTGACCCGCAGCCTCAACGACCGAAGAGAAGCGACGACCAGAAGATACAGCTTCTTCTGGGGACATCACCATCGTTGCCCCTCGCTCCAATGCCATCTGTTGTTTTGATTCTTGAAGATCGATCCCAACTATCTCTTTAACACCTAGTGCTGCAGCAGTAATGACGGAAGCCATTCCCACACCTCCCAGACCAACTACTGCTATTGAATCTTCTGGTCTCGGCTGGATTTCATTTAGAACCGCTCCTCCACCCGTTAGGATGGCGCATCCAAAGACAGCAGCGATTTCTGGGGGCACATCTGCGCCGATAGGAACGACAGAATTGCGGGAAACTACAGCGTGGGTCGCAAAGCCGGAGACTCCAATGTGGTGTTTAACATCCTCTCCATTCCGATGAAGACGTTGGCCACCACCAAGCAGCGTTCCCGCTGCATTAGATTCCGATCCTTTTTCGCAGGGAATCCTTCCATTAGAAGCACATCCCGTGCAGTGCCCGCAGCTAGGAAGAAAGGTCATTACTACGGTATCGCCCTCTTGCAGATCGGTAACCCCGGGACCCAATTGCTCAATGACACCTGTTGCCTCATGACCAAGCAACATAGGAACTGGACGGATCCGATCACTATTGACCACTGAAAGATCCGAGTGGCAAACTCCTGCGGCGGTAATGCGGACTAGAAGCTCATTATCTTGCGGAGCATCAAGATCCAGTTCACAGATTGATATCGGTTGGGATTCAGCATATGGGCGGGAAGCACCAATCGTCTCGAGGACTGCTCCTCGGATACGACGCGAAGATAGCTTAATAGCGGTAGACATTACTTACTCCGGACGGCGGTTGGTGATACGTGCGTTGCGTCGTTATCCTCGGTCAAGACGGCATTGCTATCCGACGGGGTAAGACGAATGTGCTTTTCAAAGTCTGCTGCGTCAAGCTCCTCTAAGGAAGAGGCCTTAGTTTCCTTAATTCCGTAGAACATTGAGAAAACAGAGAAGCCGATGATGAAGAAAAGATAAACTGCAATCGGAATCCAGCTGTCGAATGCATTCCACAATGCTGTGGCGATAATTGGCGCAAACGAACCTCCGAGGATGGAACCAATTTGATAGGCAGCAGATATTCCGGAATAGCGAGCGCGTGTAGGGAAAAGCTCACCGAATAGTGCACCTTCAGGCCCGTACATAAATGCCTGGAAGCAGAGGCCAAGGATGATGGCGAGCGTAACGATGGCGAAGGAGCCTGTGTTGAGCGCGGGGAAATAAAATGGAGCCCAAGCCAGAGACAGCACACCACCAATCAGGTAGGTCTTACGACGCCCGATTTTATCGGAGACATGGCCACCAAAAATCATCACGAAGAACTGAATGATGTTAGCAACGAACATAATTAACAGCATTTGTTCGCTTGTCATTGCGCCCGTGATGGTCAGGTAGGTCAAGGTGAAAGTGATAATCAGGTAGTACATAGCATTCTCGCCGATACGGACAGCGGAAGCCACGAGCAGCTGCTTTGGATACTGAGTTACTACTGCACGCAATCCAGCTGAGGCGTGAGAGTTTTCTTCTTGGCGCTTAGCAGCTTCCTTGAAGATCGGAGCGTCCTCAACGTGCTTACGAATGTAGTAACCAATGAACACAATGGCCGCGGAAAGCCAGAATGCAACGCGCCAGCCCCAGGCAAGGAAGTCTTCCTCAGAAAGTAGGAAGTTAGAGGTAAGCAGGACAATACTGGCCAGGACATTTCCAACGCAGGCTGCAGCTTGAGGGAAAGAGGCCCAAAAACCTCGGCGATCGTTCGGGCTGTGCTCACTAACGAGCAGAACAGCACCGCCCCATTCGCCACCAACAGCGAAACCTTGAATAAACCGAAGGGTTGCCAGAGCCACTGGAGCCCAGTAGCCCCAAGAATCAAAGCCTGGTAAGCATCCCATTAAGAAGGTGGCAATTCCCATCATGATTAGGGACACTTGCAAAAGTTGCTTGCGCCCAATGCGGTCTCCAAGTTGACCGAATACGAAACCACCTAGCGGCCGGGCAACGAACCCAATCGCATAGGTCAGAAATACTGCAAGAACTGCATCCAGTGGGTTATCGGAGCTAGGGAAAAAGATCACACTGAATACGAGAGCTGCAGCGGTACCGTAAATGAAAAACTCATACCATTCGATAATGGTTCCAGCCATCGAGCCAATGACAGCCCGATGAAGAGTTTTCTTATCTGTATTGCTTTGGGGAGTCGGTGGATGAGATGTAGTAGACATAGGCTTCTCACTTTCTAGTGGTTCCTGCCTCGCTTGTCACCTGAGTGAAGGTCTCGAGGTCTAGGGGAAGAAGGTAAGACTTACGCTACATTGCAGCCATTAAGTTATCTGCGCGACAATATGTGGGTTTATATATAGTCCGCTCGTTAATACGTAGAATTGGCTATATGAATTGTTCTGGTATAGCTCTCTTTCAGAACTGTTCAGCCAACTTATCTGGATGTTTTAATCTTCCACGCACGTAAAGCGAGGTGAGTATCAAAAGCCCTTGGCCCAGAATTCCACTGGTCTCCGAGTATTGCGGTAATCCTATCGATGCGTTGCCGCACGGTATTTTCGTGAACATACAGCGCTTTCGCTGTTGCAGAAACACTACGACCCGAGTCGAAGAATTGAACAGCAGTCATGGTGAGTTCGGTACGGTACTTCTCGTCATACTCCACGAGCTTGCCGATTCCATCAGAAATAATCTGTTCGATAATCTCGCCCTCAGACCCCAGCAACAAACCAAGGCTGCCAAACGTAGAAGCAGTTGCTACCTGGTTTGAGAGGCCAAGCGATATCATGCTCGTCGCTAGAGCTAACGCGCGTGAGTGTGCATCAATAATTCCACTTTCTACCGTTTTTAACAGAACGGCTCCCGCAAATACCTGCTCCCCATTGCTTCTCGCCCAGTCAAAAATATTCTGCATAGATTTATCGATCACAAAAGGAGCTCTAATCAGGGCGCATAGGTGATCTCGGTGTTCAAACAGAACAGCATCGTCTCCGAGCAAGCTCTCTAGCAGACGTGCAGACGGTAAAGAGCCACGTGTTTTTAGTGTTACTAGAAATAGATCTGTACTATCTCGCAGATCGATACCGGTCTTTTGCTTGATACGAAGAAAATCTTCCTCAACAGCAGATTCAGTTACGACTTTTCGTAGTGAATCATTAATCTGCTTGCTCTCAGCTTCAAGCACGGCCTCCCGAAATAGAATAATGGTGGCAAAGGTCTGAGAGGCTCGGTGCAGAATAGGTGCCTGTGTATCTTCCACCATCCGATTGACACAGATTGCACCGAGGTGCCGTTGGTTCAAAGAAATCGCAAGAGCGGAAAACCCTCCTCCCGTCGCGATAGTCCCCTCCAATTGCGACTGGGAAATCAACTCTTGCATTTGTTCAGTCATCTTTGGCGGAATATCGACTGACTCACTCGGGTCAACCGAATAAGGCTTATCGTCCCGCCAAAACCACGCCTCACAATCTAGTTTTTCACGGACGATATCTCGGACACCACGAGGTTTAGCTCCCTTGGCCAAAACATCCATGAACTGAGAATCCGAATCAGAAAGTGCTTCCAATTGCTTGACATGCTGCTCTCTTTGCAGATGTGACTTCCTCAGGGCAGCGATGTTCTCTTCAAGATCTTGAATCAGCTGAGCTGTTTCTAACGCAACTGAGGCCAGAGAGGCCAGTGAATCAAGGATTACAACCTCATCGGCTGTATAGGAGCGCACCCTCCGGTCGCCTACCATCAAAGCGCCGATCATTTCACCATTGCTAACCAGAGGTGCTCCGAGAATTCCTCGAATTCCTTCAGCCTGCACTGCGGTATCGACTTCCGGAATATGAGTTACTTTAGGGTCTTGTGCTTGGTCTTGGGTCCATGCCGCCTGTTTAGTCGCTGCAACCTTTCCCATCACGCCCACACCTAGAGGAATTCGTATGTTGCGAAACTCTTCTGTAATTACTCCGGAGGTGGTTAAAACTTCCGTCACCCCAACCGAAGGGTTGTTAAGACTGATATAGGCAATATCTGAACGGATGATCGATCGGCTGCTATGTACTAATTCTTCTAATACTTTCCACCGATCTTGACCCCGGGAAAGATCGGTGGCGGTACGCAAAATAGAAAGTGTAATACCTCGCCATTCGCGTTCTCGCTCGTAATCATTTTCAAACGTTCGAACCTCGGCCTGTTCTTGAGGTGTAAGGCCATTGAATACTTCATTGGGAATTTCTAATCCGGTTCGGACATATTCCAAAATGTTTACGAGGGCACTCATAAAATCATGATGCCATGTGTAAACCACCATTAACGTGGATTGTTGAACCAGTTATAAAACCAGCTAAATCTGTGCAAAGGAAAACTGCTGTTCCGGCTACCTCTTCAGCGGTTCCAAGCCGGTGCAAGGGAGTGTCATTGATAAGGGAGGCTCCCGCTACAGACAGAAGTTCATCAGTCATAGAGGTTGCAATGATTCCTGGCGCTATTGTATTCGCTCGTATTCCACGTTCTGCTAATTCCTGAGCAATACTTCGGGTAAAAGCAGCCATCGCACCCTTACTTGCTGCATAATGACTGTGGTTTTTGCTCCCGCGAGCACCAGCGATTGAACCGAAGTTTACGATCGATCCGCCTGGTTTTAGATGCGGCACTAGGTCTCGAATTAGTGCAAAAACTGATGTTAGATTAACTGCGATAGTCAGATCCCAATCTTCGTCGGTGATATTAGTGAGAGGGCTTTCCGGGTAAATCCCTGCAGCAGGTAGTAGAAAATCAATTCCGCCTAACTCTTCGGCGGCTTTGACCAGTTTTGATCTCCCCTCCTTAGAGGTTAGTTCCCCACTCAATATAGTCACTTCAGTGGCAGTTCCTAGGTCTGCTGCGAGTTGTTCAAGACCTGCATGGTTCACGTCCGTTAGCACCAGTTCAGCACCACTACCGGCAAGAAGTCGAGCGCACTGACTCCCAATCCCGCCCGCAGCTCCAGTGATTAGAGCACGCTTGCCTGCAAAAGCTGTAGAGGAAAAAGTAGATGTCACAATAAATCCTTAGTCGTTGTACCAGTTGCCGTTGATGGTCAATCCACCGTCAATCATGAGAGTATGTCCGGTGATATAGCTAGCCTTGTCGCTCAGCAGAAAGAGCACGCCTTCAGCAATCTCAGATGGCTGCGCCCACCTCCCCAGCGGAGTACGGGATATAACCGGAGCCGGATCAAGCGCGTTGGAGTCAATAAGCTTTTGAGTTAATGCGGTTCGTACATACCCTGGGCCAACTGCGTTGACACGGATTCCCAACGGCGACCATTCGGCAGCAAGAGACTTAGTCAGCCCGACGATGGCGTGCTTTGCCGCGTTATAACTGGCTCGTTGGGGCATTCCCAGAACGCTAGCAACTGATCCAATATTTACAATCGAGCTTCCATCTCGGAGTCCTGGAAAAGCAGCGCGGCAGGCTCGAAGAGTTCCATTCAGATGGATATCAATCACTGACTCCCAATCGGCATCAGTGACTTCTGCTGTTGGGGCAGGCCGAGAATTACCAGCAGCGTTAACCAAACAATCAATCGCGCCGATTTCTGCGAATGCTTCCGACACTGCTGCGGAGTCCCGAATATCGACAGCCACCGCATAAGCGTTATCTAATTCTTGTTGCACTTCTTCAAGTTTTTCAGCGTCTCTGTCAAGCAGGAATATTTTGTCTTCAGGGTTGCTTTCCTGACGCCATCTTTGACAAATTTCATTTCCAATTCCAGAGGCTGCGCCAGTAACTACAAGAACCTTTGGGGATGTTTCTTCTTCAGACATTGTGTTGTTCTCCTTGTTTTCCCCAGCTTAAAAACAATCACTGAACCCCGTAGGAAAACCGAGTATAAAAATCTCCGTCTGAATCGGAGTTACATGTATATTCCTCCAATGCCCTCAAAGAGCACTAGCGGAAGCTGAGCAGCCACTCTGAGAAATCCGTATTTAGACTACGACGCAAACGAACCACCACGCCCTGGTTGAGTTTAAAAAGCCTCGGAGGCGCTATCGCGATTTCAAAAGCGCAGGTTGTTAGCAAACAATCGACAGCACTCATTTTTAGGCGCATAGCGTAAAACTGATACACAGATTGAGCAGTGTTGGGATAGAAGATATTGACGTGTAGCGTCGAATGCTTTTCGAGCCGCCATACTGACATATTCGAACATTCGGAAAGTCATAAAATTTCAAAGCGTGTGATTACCGTGTGATTTATTGACTACCCAACCACAAAACGAACAACCCCCTTACCGCATTTCTGCTGGTAAGGGGGTGTTTTCTGTGCGCCCGAAAGGATTCGAACCTCCAACCTTCTGATCCGTAGTCAGATGCTCTATCCGTTGAGCTACGGGCGCGTTCCATTGCTTTGAACCCCTAGGCGGTGTTCCCTGCAACGTT
>Ga0079226_10003012_pt1 | contig 12991 bp, 14 predicted proteins | sample Poulit2014_FD_76345 | JGI IMG/M metagenome (GOLD analysis project Ga0079226, IMG submission 76345) | Agricultural soil microbial communities from Georgia to study Nitrogen management - Poultry litter 2014 | ecosystem: Environmental > Terrestrial > Soil > Agricultural land | place: USA: Georgia... | reverse complement strand
TGATAGTACGACAAGGCTTTACGTTAACGAAGTTCGTGAAGAATATCAAATAGCCAAGACGAAAAAAGTAAGACAATACGAAGCTGTTGAAGAGCAACCAATGGGTAAACAAGTGCAGGTGGATTGGGGAGAAACAAAACAAATGACTGAGAATAAAAAAGAGATAAAACTTCATTTTATTTCCTTTGTTTTATCACACTCCCGCTATAAATATGTTGAGTGGCAAGACAGGCCTTTTACCACAAGGGATACAATTCGTTGTCATGAAAATGCTTTTCAATATTATGGTGGAATGCCAGAAGAAATCGTTTATGACCAGGATCATTTAATTACTGTGAGTGAAAATGCAGGGGATATTATTTTGACAGGAGAATTCCAAGCTTATAAAGAGCAACGTGGCTTTCGAATGTATCTTTGTAGAAAGTCTGATCCCGAGTCAAAGGGAAAAATAGAAAATGTAGTTAAATATGTGAAGTATAATTTCGCAGACAGTCGGATATTTACGACTATAGATAATTGGAACGAGCGATGTCTAGGATGGTTAAAAAGAACTGGGAATCATAATGTTCATCAGACAATTAAAAAAAGACCGGAAGAAGTGTTTCTCCTAGAAAAGCAACACTTACAACCAGTCTCTTATCTACTCTCGAAAGAGAGTAACCATAACCTTAGTATAACAAGAGTTGTGAATAAGGACAATACAATCATGTATAAATCAAATCGTTATTCTGTTCCAATTGGCACCTACAGACCCAAAGGTCTGAATACAGTCGTAATTGATATTCAACAAGAAAGAAATGACAAAAATACTTTGATAATTAGGACAGCTAACGCTAGTGAAGTTCTAGCTAGACATGAACTAGCTATCGGTAAAGGGCAGTTGATTAAGAATAGAAATCATCAAAGGGACCGTTCTAAGGGAATTGAGGCATTTAAAAAAACTGTTGTCCGACAGTTTCAAGATACAGAACTTGCATCAATTTACATAGAACAAGTATTAAAACTTTATCCAAGATATCGAAGAGATCAACTCATTACACTACAAAAAGCAGCTGTAGACTACTCATCTGTAATTGATGTTGCGCTTCAAAAGTGCTTTCGGGAGAAGTTGATAAGTGCAAATGATTTTAGGGATGTGGCTAAGTTTTTGAGTTTAAATCTACAGGATTCTAGCGAAAGCATTATTAAAAAGTACAAGCGTAAAAATCATACGAATATTGAAGTAGAGACGCGTTCGATCAGTGCTTATACCGATATATTGGGAGGTGTTTCTTTATGAGTGAAACGATTAGCACACTTCAAGATCAGTTTAAGCAACTTCGTTTATCCGAAACAGCGACTGAACTTCCAACAATTCTCCGGCAGGCCGAACAAGCCTCCTGGACATATCGGGAATTCGTTCAAGAAATTGTAAGTTATGAATTAAAGAAACGTGAAGAAAAAAGTATAGAAAAGCGGATGAAATGGGCGAAGTTTCCCTATATTAAAACGTTGAAGGAATTTGATCTGATTGAACAACAATCATTGAGTAACCGTCAATTAACACAACTAGAAGAATTGAATTGGTTAGAGGAACAGTACAATATCATTTTATTAGGTCCACCGGGAGTGGGAAAAACCCATATATCAATAGGTATTGGGATAGAAGCAATACTAAAGGGTTATCAAGTTATGTTCGTTACCATGGGCGAACTTGTTAACCTACTCAAAACTGAAGAGTATATTCGAAAATCTCAAGTGCAATTAAATAGATTCAGGAAATCAGATTTAGTTATTATTGATGATTTAATGTACATGGCAATGGATCAACGAGAAGCAAACTTATTTTTTCATTTAATTAATCATCTTTATGAACGAAGTTCAATTATTTTAACTTCGAATAAAAGTCCAGACCAATGGACTGAATTAATGGGAGATGAAGGTATTACAACTGCAATTTTAGATCGCCTACTTCATCGCGTAGAGGTTATTAATTTAAATAATGATAGTTATCGCATGAAGCATCGAGTTAGTCTGTTTGAAAGCGAAAGTGTTCAAAATTAATTAGCAGAAAGTGTCCAATTCTACTTGACGGTTACAGCAGTCATTTAAATGCAATTGAACGTGGTGCAATGTTACATGCTATTTTTGTAGGAATTCATCCATTTATAGATGGGAACGGAAGAACAGCAAGACTCTTACTTAATCTAGAATTAATGGAGGACGGATATCCACCAGTTATTATTAAAGTAGAAAACCGATTAGCCTATTATGAAGCATTAGATAAAGCACATGCAACACAAGATTACAAGGATTTTATTTCTTTAGTAGCAACTGAAGTAAAAGATTCACTGAATCTCTATTTAAAAGCAATACAATAGTATAAATGAAATGAGAGTATAAATCACACACGATTTATACTCTTTTTAACATAGCAAAAAAATCAAATTTGATACTCGTAGGATAGATATACAAAGGTTGTTAGTGGAAAGGAAGTGAAGTAATGTGTATTAAGATTACGAAAGAGCGATTTAAAAAGCACTTGAAGATACAGAAAATCATTTAACAGCAGAAATTGACGTACGTGCTTTGTCTAAACAGGTAGGATATTCACGTTTTCAAATCCTTTCTCTTTTTGGTGAAAGGGTTTTTATTTTACAGCAGGAAGATCGGTCAAATGCATGCTGGAAAACCAATTAGTGGAGACTATATATGAGTGAGGATATAAAGTCATATTTTAGTTTAATTTTTTAATGATGTAATAGTTCTTAATCATTTGTTATTATGATAATATATAGAGAAATGTTAATGGCTATTCGACAAAAGGGTCAGACAGTAGGATTTAGACATATAAGGAAATGGGGTGTTTACTATGGAGAGTTGTGTATTCTGCAAACTAGAAATAGAGCCTAATCAAAAGATTATTTTTAGTAATGAGTATTGTTTTTTCTTGCAACTGGAGCAATCCAAAATTAAAGGTAGCCAACTAGAAGGTGCAGGTGTAATTGTTCCTAAAAAACATAGGGAAACCGTATTTGATTTAACCAAAGAGGAATGGGATGGAACATACAGCCTTCTTCAAAAGGTCAAGCAATACCTAGATGATAAACACGAACCCCAAGGATACAACCTCGGTTGGAATTGTGGTGAGGTTGGTGGTCAGCATATTTTTCACGCTCACTTTCACGTTATACCAAGATATGAAGATGAACCACTTGCTGGAAAAGGAATTAGATATATGTTTAAGAGCAAGGAAAATCAAAGGTAATGTTATTCAAGAAACGGGCTTGATTGTTGAATAAAATGTTACGTTTCTTATTAACAATCACATTTATAATGCTAGAAAAAATCGGAAATAAAAAGGTATTAATTCCATGGCAGTCCTTAACTAGCTATTTTATAGGAATGAAGAAGGGTGTTTAGTGAGGCTGATTCCCCCTAAATCAAAGTCCGATCAAGCTCAATCGGTTTATTTATATGATAAAATCAACTATATGTTCGTTAAAATTTAGTTGAAGAAGTTTTAAATATTAATAATATTAAAGGATGGAGGTTGGTCCGAATGGAACTAGAAAAGCAAGAACAATTATTAGCTGAACCTTCTAAGAGGGAAATAAATGTTTTAGCTGTACTCTCATTTGTTTTTTCCATTTTTAGCTTATCATTTATTTTTATATTTATAACTGTATGGGTCGCGAGAGTCAACCTTAATAATGATAGTGTGTTTTTTGAAATAATTACCCCCTTTGCAATTGTAAGCTTTTTCCTTTCGATTATTTTATCAATTATTTCATTTGTTATGGGACTATTTGGGAGGAGAGATGAAAGGTATAAATCTCTGTCACTTACAGGAGTTTATATCTCTTTAATTTCTTTAATTGCTACAATTCTATCGATGATCATTATCGTAACAGTGTTATATTAAAATGATTATAACAACCTAACCCTTTCCAGGAATCGCAATGTCTGAAGAGGGTTTTGTGCCATTTGAATCGGATTCATTATATTTATGTGATACAGACTGGCTGGATAGTGCAATCTTCGAGGTCATAGAGTCAAATAGTGTACCTTTAGATTCCCTGATTATAACAGGTGGGAAAAATGTTCTTGCTACTTTCATAATGATGAAATGCCTATGTTGATTAACTGGTTTAAAGATTTAATTCATTAAAAAGGAATTGAAGGAAAGGCTTATCGAGCCATTGATGGATAACTTTGAGATAGTTACTCACTTCCTCGCCCTTGTATGGTCTAATAAAACATCCTTAATATTCTTTAGAAATATATGGTGAAAATAATTTCTTTATAGGAGATGAGAAAGATGAAGAATTTCTTTGATGATATTGAACAAGACTTAGTCGGTAGTCATTTGGATTCTTATTGGACAGGCTTTGTACCAGTTGCCTATGCCTTATTTGACAAGGAATTTGTCTATCTTTTCAACCATCCTAAATTGATAAAAAGTCCCAATAAAAATTATCAGATCTTAGAACGTGATGATCAATTTATGGCTTGTACACTTATTCTTTATGAGGATTATCCAACCGCAATAGTGGATTTAGAATTGTATCACAACTATGCTAGTTTATATTCAATACTTGTTCACGAATTATTTCATGGTTTTCAATATATTAAAGGTGAGAAACGTTTCGCCGATGAAACTATGGGAATCACTTATCCTCTATCAAAGGAGAATATACAATTACGAAGTCAAGAAAGACTATACCTATATCGTGCAGTGTTAGAAAAGGATAGGGTGAAAAAGAGACAATATCTTGCTACATTTATCTCCTTAAGAGAAAAACGAGGAAACTTAATTGATGAATATCTTGTATATGAGAACTTAATTGAAACAATCGAAGGTCCTGCCTGGTATGTGGAGTTAAGGTCATTTTTCGAAAAAAGTCAGCAATCCTATCGTTTCATCCTAGAAAAATATGGGGAACAACTCATAGATAATTTTGATTCAACCTTAAACATCCGAAAGAGTTGTTATAGTTCCGGTTTATTTATGTGTTTGTTACTTGATGAATTCCTGCCCAAATGGAAGGATAGCTTTTGGGATCAAGAAAAAACAATATATGATTTATTAAAGCAAATACCACTTAATGAAGCTATACAAATAAATGAATCGAAAAAAAATCCTGAAACAGGAAAAGTAATTGACTATGTATTAGAAAATAGAAAAAGAACCATAGCTAATTTAGAGAAGGAAAAAGGAATTAATTTATTTATTAAAGGTAAAATAAATCTTAAATCCTTTGATCCAATGAATATAGTTCTATCTGGAGATAAGGTTTTACATAGGAGTTTTTTGAAGGTTGAAATAAACAATCAAGACTACCTTATTCAACAACCCGTTATAGCTTATTGTAAGGGTGGATTTCGAAACATTATAAAATTGCACCTATTATTAAAGGAAAAGCCGATAGAAAATATTGATTCACTCACAGTTGATTGTGTAGGAAGGATAAAGGGGAAATATGAAAAAGAGGGAACTAGCTTATATTTAAATGTTAATTAGATTGAGTCTATCCATTTGAATAACCTAGACGTTGTTGGCGGAAACTTTTAATGGTAAGCAAAGGAACGGGATTGTTTAATAAATAAATGACGAAATAGTAGTGCCTTTAACCGCTAGTAGCCTGGCTGCTGTTTTTATATTTATATCTAAGTGCCTCACTTCTCTGACTATGCTATAATTCATCTATAAAGGTAGGTGATCATCATGGTTATATATGAAACAGCACCCGCAAAATTAAATTTGTCCTTAGATATATTAGATAAAAGAGAAGACGGCTTTCATGAGGTAGAAATGCTGATGACAACGATTGATTTAACGGACCGTATCGAGCTAAAGCTATTAGATCATGATGACATTAAAATATCTTTAGAAAGTAGATACGTTCCAGCAGATGAGCGAAATTTAGCTTACAAGGCAGCAAAAGCCCTACAAGAAAAATACAAGATAAATTTAGGCGCCCATATAAAAATTGATAAAGAAATTCCTGTCTCTGCAGGTTTGGGAGGCGGTAGTAGTGATGCGGCCGCTGTTCTCAGGGGATTAAATCGACTATGGTCCTTAGGCTTATCCTATGATGATCTGGCCCTAGTAGGAGCAGAGATAGGGTCTGATGTTCCTTTTTGTGTCCATAACAAAACGGCCCTAGCAAAAGGAAGAGGCGAAAAGCTAACCTTCGTCCAGGCACCACCCTTAAGTTGGGTTGTCCTCGCTAAGCCGGATATTGGTGTGTCTACAAAAAATGTATTTAAAGCTTTAAGCTTAGAAGGTATCTCACATCCAGATACAAATTCTGTCCTGGAGGCCCTGGAGAAGCAAGATCTAGATTTGTTGTGTAATCATGCAGGGAACTCTTTAGAGAAGACTACCTTCAAGCTTTATCCTGAAGTAGAGCATATAAAAAAGAAGATGTTAAGCTTAGGTTCGCCCATGGCGATGATGAGTGGGAGTGGCCCAACTATTTATAGCTTATTTAAGAAAGAATCGACAGCTAAGCGGATTTATAATGGTTTACAAGGATTTTGTGATGAAGTTTATATGGTTCGAACCTTAAAATTATAACTTATATTGTTAAAATCCGTACAATGGTGGTATATTTAGTATAATTATTCGGTTCTTTGGAGGAAAAATATGAAAAGAAGTAATCGTATCGTAGGAATTACGAGTTATTTTATGGAGAATCCTAAAAAGCTCGTTCAATTAGTCCACTTTTCTGATTTATATAGTTCATCTAAGTCATCTGTCAGTGAAGATTTAACCATTGTTGATCAGATGTTTAGGTATGAAGGTTTAGGATATTTAGAAAGAATATCCGGTCCAGCAGGCGGTGTACAATTTATTCCCTACTTATCAAAGGAGCGTGCCAATCCCTTTGTAGAAGAATTGTGCGAAAAATTAGAGGACCCTGATCGTATTTTACCTGGTGGATATTTGTATATGAGTGACTTGCTTGGCAATCCCTCGATTGTGAGAAGGATTGGCCAATTATTTGCGACGGCCTTTTCAAAACTAAATATAGATGTTGTTATGACTGTTGAAACAAAGGGAATTCCCTTAGCCTATGCAGTAGCTAATTATTTACAAGTCCCTGTTATTATTGTGAGGCGAGATCCTAAGGTTACCGAGGGATCTTCTGTAAGCATTAATTATGTATCCGGATCCTTGCGCAGGATTCAAACCATGGTCCTTCCAAGGCGAAGCTTAAGAGAGGGAATGAATGTCTGTATTATAGATGATTTTATGAAGGCAGGCGGAACGATCAATGGAATGGTTAGTCTTTTAGATGAATTCTCAGCCAATGTAAAGGCTATAGGTGTCTTAGCGGAAGCGGACGATGAGGAAGATGAAAGAATTGTAGAGGATTATATTTCCCTTGTGAAAATTAAAAATGTAAACATGAAAAATAAAGCAATCGATGTCTCACCAGGAAACTATTTAGAAAGAAATTAATTATTTTCTAAAATTAGCAGGACTTTTTTACCTTAAGTAGAATATGTATATATGCTCTTATAAGTAAAAAGGTGGTGAAGCATCGATGCAGGTTACAGAAGTGAGACTCCGGCATGTGAGTACAGAAGGAAGAATGAGAGCGATTGCATCCGTTACTTTTAATGACGAGTTTGTCGTTCATAATATTCGAGTAATTGATGGAAATAACGGTTTGTTTGTTGCAATGCCTTCTAAGCGCACACCGGATGGGGAATTTAGAGATATCGCACATCCGATTAACTCTGGAACTCGAGCTAAAATTCAAGAAGCTGTTTTTGAAGAGTTTAATCGTGTGAAGGAAGAAGAGGAAGCATTGCAAGAGGCTGAAGATTTAGAAGAAGCAGGTGTGTCTTAATTTTGTATTTTAATAGAACGAAAAGGGGGTCTTATCACTTAAGAGATAGGCCTCTTTTTGTTTTGAAATATAACTTTCTTATAAAATTCAAATTATGTAAGGAATTTTGCTGTATTAGCGCTTATTTTATTGAAATGTATCTTAATTTAAGATATTATCTTATAATGGGAATATGTAGAATGGAGGATACTTTATGGTGAAACGATTTGCTGTTGTTCTTGCAGCAGGACAAGGTACAAGAATGAAGTCTAGCTTGTACAAGGTTTTACATCCTATTGCTGGTAGACCGATGGTATTACATGTAATCGATCAGTTGAAATCCTTACAACTGAATAAAACGACAACAGTCGTTGGATACGGTGCAGAAGATGTTACTTCTATAATAGGTGAAAAAAGCGAATATGTTACTCAGGAAGAACAGCTAGGTACAGGTCATGCTGTAATGCAGGCTGAAGAACTTTTAGGAAGTCTTGAGGGAACGACACTAATCGTCTGTGGTGACACTCCATTAATCACGGGAAAAACTTACGAAGCTCTCATTCAGCATCATGAAAGTTCAGGGGCAAAAGCTACAATATTAACGACAAATGCTCCGAACCCAACAGGCTATGGACGAGTCATTCGAAATGAAGACAATGAAGTCGAACGTATCGTAGAAGAGTCAGACGCTACAGAAAGCGAGCGAAGAATTCAAGAGATTAATACAGGAACCTATTGTTTTGATAATCGTGCCCTTTTTGAAGCCCTACAAAATGTCTCTAACGATAATGCCCAAGGGGAGTATTATTTAACAGACGTAATTGAAATACTTAAACATAGAGAAGAAAAAGTCGAAGCCTATTTAACCTTTGATTATGACGAAACAATTGGTATTAATGATCGAGTCGCTCTTGCTAAGGCAGAAACTATTTTTAAATCTCGGGTAAATGAGCAACATATGAGAAATGGTGTGACCATTATTGATCCAGACAATTGTTACATTGGCCCAAATGTAATTATTGAGCAGGATGTAACGATTTATCCAGGAACAATGATTACTGGAAAAACGACAATCAAGTCGAAGGCTACAATAGGTCCGAACACAGAGATTCAAAATAGTACAATTGGTGAAGAAACATCTATTAGACAAAGTGTTGTGATAGACAGTAAAGTTGGAAATCATGTAAAGGTAGGTCCATACGCTCACCTTCGTCCTGAGACTGATTTAGAAGATGAAGTAAGAGTTGGTAATTTCGTCGAGCTAAAGAATGCATCTCTTGGGAAAGGAAGCAAGGCTTCTCATTTAAGTTATATTGGAGATGCTCAAGTTGGAAGCAATGTGAACTTCGGATGTGGTACAATAACAGTGAATTACGATGGTGTCAAAAAGCATGAAACTGTTATTAAAAGTGATGCATTTATTGGTTGCAATACAAATCTAATTGCTCCAGTAACCATAGGAAAGGGTGCATTTACCGCAGCAGGTTCTACAATTACAAAAGATGTACCAGATCATGCCTTGTCTGTAGCAAGGTCAAAACAAGTTAACAAGGAAAATTATGCTTTGAGACTAACAAAGCGAAAAAAATAACAACGGAGGGTTTTTCTCATGACAGCTGGCTATAAGGACCAGTCATTGAAAGTTTTTTCACTTAATTCTAATGAACCACTGGCACAGGAAATCGCGCGAGAAATTGGCACAACATTAGGAGAGTGTACCGTATCAACCTTTAGTGATGGAGAAGTTCAAATTAACATTGAAGAGAGCATTCGAGGTTGTGATGTGTACGTTATTCAGTCAACAAGCAGACCAGTAAATCAGCATCTGATGGAATTACTTATTATGATTGATGCATTAAAGCGTGCATCAGCAAGAACAGTAAATATCGTCATGCCATATTATGGGTATGCAAGACAGGATCGAAAAGCGCGTTCTAGGGAGCCGATTACGGCTAAACTCGTAGCAAATTTATTAGAAGTGGCAGGTGCTGACCGGGTATTAACTCTTGATTTACATGCACCACAAATCCAAGGGTTCTTCGATGTACCAATTGACCATCTACAAGGTGTACCAATCTTATCTGAATACTTCAAGAAGAAGAATTTAGAAGATATCGTCATCGTTTCGCCAGATCATGGTGGGGTAACAAGAGCCAGAAGAATGGCCGATCGACTCAAGGCACCTTTGGGAATTATTGATAAGCGAAGACCACGCCCAAATGTAGCAGAAGTAATGAATATTATTGGAGAAGTTGAAGGTAAAACCGCAATTTTAATCGATGATATCATTGATACGGCTGGTACAATTAAAATAGCCGCTGACGCTTTAATTGAAAAGGGAGCAAAGGAAGTATATGCTAGTTGTACGCATGCTGTTTTATCCGGACCTGCAATAGAGAGAATTCAGGAATCTCAAATTAGGGAACTAGTCGTGACAAACACGATTCAGTTGGATGAAGAGAAGCGAATTGAGAAAATCACTGAACTATCTGTAGCCCCTTTAATTGCTCAAGCGATTATTCGGATTCATGAACTGAAATCCGTCAGTATATTATTTGATACATGATCAAAAAACAAAGGAAGTAAAGCATACACTTAAAAAGTGATTGAAAAATTTGGAGGTTAGGAAAAGTTATGGCAGTAAAATTAAAAGCAAAGTTAAGAGAAGATTTAGCGAAGTCAGTAACTCGAGAATTAAGAGAAAGTGGACAAGTTCCAGCAGTACTTTATGGAAAAGATAAGGAGCCAAAAACAGTTTCAGTAGATAATTTAGAACTACTTAAGACTGTACGTGACGAAGGACGTAACGCTGTTATTTCCTTAGACGTTGAAGGGGATTCCCCAGTAGATGTTATGTTACACGAATATCAAATGGACCCAATCCGAAATGAGCTACTTCACGTAGACTTTTACATGATTGATTTAACAGCAGCCCTTGATGTTGAAGTTTCTGTTCGTTTAGAAGGAGAAGCAGAAGGTGCACGAGAAGGTGGAATTTTACAGCAGCCACTTTACGAATTACAAGTTCGAGCAATTCCAAGTGCGATTCCTGAAGAAATTGTCGTAGATGTAACAGAACTTACAATTGGTGATACAATTACAGTCGCTGACTTACCAGAGTCTGATGACTATGAGTTCCTCGATGAAGGTGAAACACCGATTGCTGTCGTCTTACCACCAGAAACTGAAGAAGAAACAGAAGAAACAGAAGATGTTTCTCTTGAGCCTGAGCTTGTCGGTGCAGATGATGAAGAGGACGAAGAAGAAGACTAAATATCAAAACATGAATTGTTACACAATAAACCCTCTTGAGCGAGATATCAACTCTCTTAAGAGGGATATTGTTATTTAACGGGAAGTATATAGCGAAGTGAAATCATATTAAAATGTAAAGGAAGAGATTCATGAAGTGTATTGTAGGACTTGGTAATCCAGGCTTAAAATACCGCAAAACACGACACAATGTAGGCTTTATGGTCATAGATGAACTAGCCAAGCGGTTTCATACCAAACTAACAGAGAAAAAATTTAATGGCTACTATACGATTGAGCGTATAAATGGTGAACGAGTTATTTTATTAAAACCACAAACCTTTATGAACCTATCTGGTGAATGTATTCGCCCTTTAATCGATTATTATCAAATTGATCCTGAAGATGTACTAGTGGTGTACGATGATTTAGATTTACCTACAGGGAAAATTCGCCTCAGAAAAACAGGAGGTCACGGCGGACATAATGGAATCCGTTCGACTATTGACCACTTAGGTGGGAAAAACTTCAAAAGACTACGCCTTGGAATTGGCCGCCCAACAACGGCTCAACCAATTGTTGATTATGTGCTCCAGAAGTTTCATAAAAAAGAGCAAGAAGAAGCTAATTTAGGTATTTTAACCGCTGCTGATGTTTGTGAAGCATGGTTAAAAACAAGCTTTGACAAATTGATGAATGAATACAATTAATCCTAAAATTGACGTATAAAGCCACCTTTTCTTGGATACACTTTAGTATACCAATTAAGTAATTTTAGGAGGCATATGCATGTCAGTTGTCTATAAGTGTAGACATTGTGGACATAAAATAGGAGAATTACCTTTAGAAAATGTAGATCATGCAAGCTTAGGGATCGACCAACTTACTTCAGAAGATCGAAGGAAGATGGTCCATTATGAAGAAGATGGTCACATGCAAATTCAAGCCATTTGTGATCATTGCGAAGATAGCTTGAAACAACATCCTAACTATCATGAACTCGATTTTTTTATTCAATAGAAAGACTAGCTTTGGCGGAACCAAGGCTTATTTGTATGTTAAGCCGTTTTACCTGATGGCATATATTTGGAGGTTTAAGGATGAGGGGAATTAAAGATTACTTAGTTAAACAGGATGATTTGCAATCCTTATTGAAAGGAATTGAAGGAAATTTACAGGAACAATTAATAGCTGGCTTAACGGGATCTGCAAGGAGCTTTTTAGCTGCGACAATTTATGAGACTACAAAGCGCCCTATTTTACTGATTACCCATCAACTCATCCATGCGGAACGATTGTATGACGACTTGCTGGATATTGTTGGTGAAGGAAATGTCCATTTATATCCAGTAAATGAATTACTCCTGTCAGAAATGGCCGTAGCTAGTCCTGAACTTAGACATGAAAGAATCAATGCTTTAACAGAATGGAAGCGTAAAAAGTCCGGAATTATGATTGCTCCTGTAGCAGCAATGAAGAGAATCTTACCACCGCCTTCTCACTGGGATCAGGAACAACTACTCTTCACTGTTGGAGAGGACTGTGACATTGATAAGAGCTTACAATCCTTAGTGACTATGGGTTACGAACGGGTAGAAATGGTTTCTAATCGCGGTGAATTTAGTAAACGTGGTGGAATTATTGATATTTTCCCAGTCACGGAGCAAAAGCCGATTCGGATTGATCTTTTTGATAGGGAAATTAACTCTTTACGCTATTTTGATCCAGAAAATCAACGATCTTTAGAAATGATTGAAGAAGTCCTTATTGGTCCAGCCACAGAAATGATTCTATCAAAAGAAGAAATGCTTCTTGCTGGGGACAGATTACAGCGGGCCTTAGCAACTTATTTAAAGAAAAGAACAAAGGCAAAGGACAAGGAAGAACTGCTTACAAATGTTCAGTCACATATTGAC
>Ga0079226_10003011_pt1 | contig 12994 bp, 14 predicted proteins | sample Poulit2014_FD_76345 | JGI IMG/M metagenome (GOLD analysis project Ga0079226, IMG submission 76345) | Agricultural soil microbial communities from Georgia to study Nitrogen management - Poultry litter 2014 | ecosystem: Environmental > Terrestrial > Soil > Agricultural land | place: USA: Georgia... | reverse complement strand
CAGTGCGCAGCACTGCTGGTGGGTGGTTTACAATGTGCAGCCGTATTCTGGAGAGGTGACCGAGCGGTCGAAGGTGCGCGCCTGGAAAGCGCGTGTGCGGCAACCCCGTACCGAGGGTTCGAATCCCTCCCTCTCCGCCATCAAGGGTGACCCGCGTCGGTGCCCTCGCGACGACATGCCGCAAACCCCGTCAGGCCCGGAAGGGAGCAGCGGTAGCGGCGGACTCGGGCGCCGGGGTGTCGCTGGCGCGGGTCGCCACCCTTCAGGAGTGGTAATGCCCGCTGCTTGCAAGGCATTACAGATACCGCGATAGTGGAGGCAGTCCGGGTAGGCAGTGCACCACACCGTACCCGCGGCGGACTCCATCACTAACGGGTCAAGCGCGATCACGATATGGATTATCAGGCCCTGGCACGTACCTGGCGACCCCGCAGATTCGAGCATCTGGTCGGGCAGAAGCACATCGTGCGGGCGCTCGAACATGCATTGTCCGCGGGCAGGCTGCACCATGCGCTGCTGTTTTCCGGCACGCGCGGCGTCGGCAAGACGACGCTGGCGCGCATCATTGCCAAGTGCCTGAATTGCGAGCGCGTGGAGGACACCACGGCACAGCCGTGCAGCGGTGGTGATGATGCCTGTGCCGCCTGCCGGGAGATCGACGAGGGCCGCTTCATCGACCTGATCGAGGTCGACGCCGCATCACGCACCGGGGTCGATGACACGCGCGAGCTGATGGACAACGTTCATTACGCACCGACGCGCGGCCGCACCAAGGTGTACCTGATCGACGAAGTGCACATGCTGTCGAAGCATTCGTTCAATGCACTGCTGAAGACGCTCGAGGAGCCGCCGCCGCGCATACAGTTCCTGTTCGCGACGACGGAGCCGGAAAAACTGCCGATCACCATTCTGTCGCGCTGCCTGCAGTTCCCGCTCAAGCGCCTGCCGGTACCCGAAATCACCGGTCAGTTGTGCCACATTCTGGACACGGAACAGCAGCAGGCCGAACAAGCGGCGGTGGAAGACATTGCCCGTGCCGCCGATGGCAGCATGCGTGATGCGCTGTCGCTGCTCGATCAGGCCATTGCCTTCGGCAGCGGCGAGCTGACCAGCGCAGCCGTGCGTGACATGCTCGGCACGGTGGGGCAGACACAGATCCGCACGCTGATCGAGGCTGTCGCCGCAGCCGATGCACGCGCGGCACTGGATGCCCTGGAAGCGGCCTTCATGCAGGGCATGGACATGCGCTACCTGCTGCAGGCCGTGGCGACGGCGTGGCATGAAATCGCCACACAACAGGTGCTTGCGCTGCACAACGATGACACCGATGGTGCAAATGAGTGGGCCGATGTCGCCGGCCGGACACAAGCCGGCGATATCCAGCTGTATTACGACATCACCCTGAGCGGGCTGCGGGATCTGGCCCATGCGCCGGATCCGCTGGTGGGAGCGCGCATGACGCTGCTGCGCATGCTGGCCTTCACACCGGCAGGCGGCAATGGCCCGACGCCGCAGCAGGACGGCGCCCGCAGTGCGGCTCCCGTTGCGCAGGACCGGCAATCGTCGAGTCAATCGACGACACGACAAACACCGCCTGCACAGGCGCAGACGGACGCCGATGCGCCGCCGGAACCGGCCGCGGAACAGGCGCCGACCGGTGAAGGCGAAATGCCGGCCTGGCACGAACTCGTTCAGCGCATGAATCTGTCCGGTCTGACGCGTCAGCTGGTGGACAACAGCGTGTGTCGAGACCTGAATGCGCAAGCCATCCAGCTGGAGCTGGCGCGGGCGCATGAGCATCTGGCCACGGAATCCGCCCGCGGCAAACTGCAGCAGGCGCTGGCGGCGCAGTGGCGCGATCAGACCGCGCCGCACCTGCGCATTCGCATTGTCGATCAGGTCGCCGATACGCCGGCCCACCGCGCACAGCAGGCTGCCGAGGCGCGCCAGCAGGAAGCGATTCGTTCGATCGAGAACGATCCGACCGTGCAGGAACTGCAGGATCGCCTCGGTGCAGAACTGCGCACGCACACCATCAAACCCCACAATTCAGCATGAGTATCGAGCAATGAAAGGTTCTCTAGGCAAGATCATGCAGCAGGCCCAGGAAATGCAGGGCAAGATGCAGCAGGTACAGGACGAGCTGGCACAGATGGAAATCACCGGCGAGTCCGGTGCCGGCCTGGTCAAGGTGACGATGACCGGCAAGCACGAGGTCAGCAAGGTCGTGATCGATCCAAGCGTATTCGAGGATGACCGCGAATTGCTGGAAGATCTGGTGGCTGCCGCCATCAACGATGCCGTGCAGCGCGTCAACACGCAGAGCCAGGAAAAGATGTCGGAGCTGACCGGTGGTCTGAATCTGCCGCCGGGCATGAATCTGCCATTCTAGGCTGGCCATGGGTTTCACACCCGCACTGGCGCGCCTGGTCGAGGCCTTGCGCATCCTGCCCGGCGTCGGCGCCCGCACGGCGCAGCGCATGGCGTTTCACATGCTGCAGCGCGATGCACAGGGCGCACGCCAGCTGGCGGAATCGATCACGCATGCGCTGGACAATGTGCGTCATTGTAGCCAGTGCCGCATGTTCGCGGAAGGCGAATTGTGCAACATCTGTGCCGATGAGCGACGCGATCCGGCGCGGGTCTGCGTGGTCGAAAGCCCCGCCGATGTGCTGGCCATCGAGCAGAATACCGACTACCGTGGCCGCTATTTCGTGCTCATGGGGCGTCTGTCGCCGATCGATGGCATCGGCCCGGAAGAGCTGGGTCTGGCCATCCTGCGGCGGCGCCTCGACGAGGGGCCGGTGCAGGAGCTGATCCTGGCAACGGGGGCCACGGTGGAGGGTGAAGCCACGGCGCAATACGTAGGTGACGTGGCCAACGCAGCCGGCGCCAGCGTGTCGCGCATCGCCCACGGTGTACCCGTCGGCGGCGAGCTCGAGTATGTCGATGCCGGCACGCTCAGCCAGGCATTCAGCGGGCGCCGGCCGTTGTAGCTCCGGTGTCCGGCGCGCGCCGCGTCATCACGTCAGCAGGCGATCGATCTTGGCCGCCAGAATGAAGTCGTTGTCCGACAGTCCGCCGATGGCGTGCGTGGTCAGTTCCACGTGACAGTTCTTGTAGCCGAATGTGATGTCCGGGTGATGATCTTCGCAATGTGCCAGCCAGGCGACGGCGTTGACGAATGCCTGCGTCTGGTAGTAGTTGCGAAACTCGAATGCACCGGCGATGCGGCTGTCCTCCTGTTGCGACCAGTGGTCGGACAGTTCGGCCATCCGACTGTTGATCGTGGCCGCATCCATGGGGGCGGTGCCACCTTCACAGGGTGCGCAATGCTTGTTGGCCAGATCGCTCATGGGAATCTCCTGTGGCATGCTGTTACCTCGACCCTAACATTGATGCACCATGACTACAGCCTGCCGGTGGCAGTGCCATGGGCTGCATGAAGACCTGTGATATCCATGAGCTATTCCGACGACAATCTGATCTGGATCGATCTCGAAATGACCGGCTTGAGTCCGGAGGATGATCGCATCATCGAAATCGCCACGCTGGTGACCGATCACAAGCTGAATACGCTCGCCGAAGGGCCCGTGTTTGCTGTGACGCAGGATGAGCAGCTGCTGGCGGGCATGGACGAATGGAACACGCGCCAGCACACCGCGTCCGGATTGGTCGAGCGCGTGCGCAACGAGGGCGTCAGCGAGGCCGAGGCGGAGCAGCAGACGCTGGCGTTTCTGCGCCAGTATGTGCCCGAGGGCATGTCGCCGATGTGCGGCAACAGCATCTGCCAGGATCGGCGTTTTCTGTACAATTACATGCCGCAGCTGGAGAATTTCTTTCATTACCGCCACATCGACGTCAGCACGCTCAAGGAACTGGCGCGGCGCTGGGCACCGAATATCGTGGCTGGCATCGACAAGCAGTCGAGCCACCTGGCGCTGGATGATATTCGCGACTCGGTAGCGGAACTGGTGTATTACCGCGAGGCAATCCTGAAGATATAGAACCGTCCGGCACGCACCGCGCATGCCGCATCGATGCCATTTGCCTGCCCGGCCACGGCGGCCCGGGCAGCGCGCTTCCGCTAGCGCGCAGGGCTAGTCCGTCGGCGGCGGCTTGCGCAGTTGCTTGCGGCGTGAGCGTCTTTTCTTGTTTTCCAGGCGGCGTTTCTTCGCGCTGCGCGGGACGCGCGTGGGGCGGCGTCTTTTCGCGGGGCGGGTGGCCCGGGCAAGCACAGCGGCCAGGCGCTCGCGTGCTTCCTGCCGGTTGCGGGCCTGACTGCGGTGCCGGTCGGCGAAGATGACGATTTCACCCGTGGTCGTGATGCGTGGATCCGAAAGGGTCAGCAGCCGCTGACGCACGCTGTCGGGCAGGCTGGGCGAGTGCGCGGCGTCGAAGCGCAGTTGTACCGCCGTGGCTGCCTTGTTGACATGCTGGCCGCCGGGGCCGGAAGCGCGCACGAAGCGTTCGCTCAATTCGCTTTCATCAATGTGCAGTCGGGAATCGATCCGCATGGTGCTGTCGCAATCCTGTATCCGGGCCGGCGTCAGCGTGGTATGCTTTCGCGCTGTTGTCCGTCCGTATTCTCTGTGCAGTTGATTATGACATCCAAGTCTTGCATACCGGCTCTCGTCGTACTCGGCATCGCCTGTACCGGCTGCAGCATGCTGCCGTTTTCCGGCGGCAGGAATGTCATTGCCGGTGACATGTACTGCGGCACGACCTCGTTGCAATCGGATGTGCATTACTTCGCCAATGCAAGCGATCTGGAGCGCTGGACTGAATATCGCGGTATCCGCGGTTTCGATGGCCGGCCTGCCGAAGGCGGCGCCATCGTGGTCGAAATGGGCCAGCGCATGACCAGCGGCTATACCATCGAGCCGCTGCCGGAAGACACTCATATCGACAATGATACGCTTTATCTGGCGGTGGAATGGACCGCCCCCGAGGAATATGCGGCCATCAACCAGGCCATGACTGCGCCATGCATTGTCGTGGCGCCGCCGGAGGGCGAGTATAGCCACATCGTGCTCGTCGATCAGCTCGGCAATACACGGGGTACGGCGGAAATCTATTGATTGCGTGCCGCTGTCTGCTCGACATGCGCGCACAGCGCTGGAAAGAATGCCTCGAAACCGGCGCCTATGGCGGGCATGCGCTGCAGCAGCGCCGGCAGTGCCTGCGCGAGCGGGTTGGTGCGCTGCAGACGGTTGCTGACGCTGGCCAGTGCACGCTGCAGGCCGGTCGGATCATCATAGGCCGCGATGACCTGATCCAGCCCCGCCAGATGCTGTGCCGGCATGGGGCCGTTGTGCGGCCAGGTCTGACGCGCCCGGGCGACGACGGCCGCGGCAAATTGCGGCAGGGGCTGATTGCTGTAATCGTGCCAGCGCCGGGCCAGGCAGTGATCGAAGCCGATGTCCACCAGAATGCCGCCATAGCGGCGCAGTGGCGGTGCGAACTGCCGGCGCAACTGCGCCGTGACCGGGTGCTGGTCGGTGAAGCTGTCGATGCGCCGATGCAGATGGATGCCCTGCATGATGTCGGCGTTGTAACGATCATCGAGCCGGCCCTTCACCATGTCACCGAGTATCTGGCCGGCGGCCGAGGTTTGCGTGCGTTCGGCCAGGTACAGATGAGCCAGCAGATTCATGGTCTGCGCCTCGCTGCTCGGCGCGCGGTCACGGCAGCCACCCCAGGCATGCGCCGGCAGGTGCGGAGTGCGGGTTGTTCATGGAATGAATGCACGGCTGCCCATTATAATGGCGCATCGTTTTCATTTCCTGTTACGAAGGAATCCACGTGAAGATACTGGTCACCGGCGCTGCCGGCTTCATCGGCGCTGCAGTTGCACACCGGCTGCTGGATCGCGGCGAAACCGTGGTCGGCGTCGACAATCTGAATCCGTATTATGACCCGCGTCTGAAGCAGGCGCGTCTGGATCGCCTGCTGGCGTGGCCCAATTTCGAATCGGTGCACATGGACATCGCCGATCGCGAGGCCATGCCGGCACTGTTCGCAAGGCACGGTTTCGACCGGGTGGTGCATCTTGCCGCGCAGGCCGGGGTGCGGCACTCGCTGACGCATCCGCATGACTACATCGACAGCAATGTCACCGGTACGCTCAACGTGCTGGAAGGCTGTCGGCACCACGGCGTGGAGCATCTCGTCTACGCCTCCACCAGCTCCGCCTACGGCCTGTCGACCGATATGCCGTTCTCGCCGCATGGCGACGCCGAGCATCCGGCGGCTATCTATGCCGCTTCCAAGCGAGCCTGTGAATTGATGGCGCACAGCTATTCGCATCTGTACGGCCTGCCCACCACGGGACTGCGCTTCTTCACCGTGTATGGCCCCTGGGGACGCCCGGACATGGCGCTGTTTCTGTTCACGCGCCGCATGCTGGCCGGCGAGTCGATTCCGGTGTTCAACCACGGCCGGCACGAGCGCGATTTCACCTATGTGGACGACATTGCCGAAGGCGTCGTGCGTGTCGTCTACAAGCCGGCGCAGCCCGATCCGGACTGGTCCAGTGCCCGACCCGATGCCGCCAGCAGCAGCGCGCCGTGGCGCATCTACAACATCGGCAACGGCCAGCCGGTACCGCTGATGACCTATATCGAACAGCTGGAAACCAGCCTGGGCATCGAGGCGCAAAAGGACATGCTGCCCAAACAGCCGGGCGACATCGATGCCACGCACGCCGCGGTGGACGATCTGTTCGCGGCCGTCGGCTATCGTCCACAGACGACCATCGAGACCGGCATCGCCCGGTTTGTCGACTGGTATCGTGACTGGTACGAAGTCTAGTCATTTCGATCATTTCGCAGCAGGCAGGAAGCATCATGCATGTATTGGTCACAGGCGGTGCCGGCTATATCGGCTCGCACACGGTCGTGGAACTGCTGCAGGCCGGCCACCGGGTCACAGTGCTGGACAACTTCTGCAACAGTTCCGCCGCGGCCGTGGAACGGGTCGAACAGATCGTGGGCCGGACGATCGATGTGGTCACCGGCGACATCCGCGACCGGGCCTTTCTTGATGAGGTATTCGGCGCACACGGGTTTGATGCCGTCATGCACTTCGCCGGCCTCAAGGCAGTCGGGGAAAGCGTCGCCCAGCCGCTGGCCTATTACGACAACAACGTCAACGGCACGCTGACGCTGTGCCGGGCCATGGCGGCTGCCGGCGTGCATCGCATCGTGTTCAGCTCCTCTGCCACGGTGTACGGCGATCCCGACACCGTACCCATTACCGAGGATTGCCCCACAGGCGGCACGACCAACCCGTACGGCACCTCCAAGCGCATGGTGGAGCAGTTGCTGGAGGATCTGGCCAGCGCCGACGAGCGCTGGTCAGTGGCCCTGCTGCGCTATTTCAACCCGGTGGGGGCGCACGCAAGCGGCCTCATCGGCGAGGATCCGCACGGCATTCCGAACAACCTGGTGCCGTACGTCAGCCAGGTGGCCATCGGTCGGCTGCAGGAACTGGCCGTGTTCGGTGACGACTATCCGACACGGGACGGTACCGGCGTGCGTGATTACATTCATGTCGTCGATCTGGCGGTGGGACATCTGCAGGCACTGTATGCCATTGTCGCAGGCGCCGGCGCGCATGTCTGGAATCTGGGCACGGGCCGCGGCCATACGGTGCTGGAAGTGATTCGCGCCTTCGAGGCTGCGTCCGGCAGGAGCGTGCCCTATCGGGTCGTTGCACGGCGCGCGGGGGATGTGGCCGAATGCTGGTCGGATCCGTCCCGTGCCGCCCGGGATCTCGACTGGCGCGCCGAGCGGGGCATCGAGCAGATGATGGCGGATACCTGGCGCTGGCAGAGCCACAACCCAAACGGTTACATGGAGGATTGAAACGGCACGCTGCAGTGCCGCGGTCCGGCCCTGTTCAGCTGACCGTGACGCGGTTGACTTCCGTCAGGCTCACCGTGCCTGCGCGTGCCTTGTTGAGCCCGGCCTGATACAGATCGATGACGCCTTCCTTGTGTGCCTGCTCGTCAATGTCGCGGGCGTTGCCGCCGGTGATGATGATGCGCCCGATCTCGTTGCTCACCGGCATCACCTGATAGAGCCCGATGCGGCCCTTGTAGCCCTTGGTGCAGTAGTCGCAGCCCTTGTCATTGGCTTCATACAGTTCCAGATGGTCGATTTCCTGTTCGTCGAAACCGGCCTCGACCAGTTCCTCGCGCGACGCCTCGGCGCGTACCTTGCAGTGAGTGCACAGACGCCGCGCCAGACGCTGAGCGATGATCAGCGACACCGAGGAAGTGATGTTGTACGCCGGCACGCCCATGTTGAGCAGACGGGTCAGCGTCTCCGGGGCGTTGTTGGTGTGCACTGTTGACAACACCATGTGTCCGGTCTGGGCGGCCTTGATGGCGATTTCCGCAGTTTCCAGGTCGCGAATTTCGCCCACCATGATGACGTCCGGGCCCTGACGCAGAAAGGATCGCAGACAGGCGGCGAAGTCCAGCCCGATCTGAGGGTGCACGTTCACTTGGTTGATGCCCGGCAGGCTGATTTCAGCCGGATCCTCTGCTGTCGATATGTTGCGCTCCTCATTGTTGAGGATATTCAGCGCGGTGTACATCGATACCGTCTTGCCGCTGCCGGTCGGTCCGGTGACCAGCACCATGCCCTGTGGCCGCAGGATGGTCTGCTCGAAGATCCTGCGTTGATCCTCTTCATAGCCGAGCTTGTCGATGCCGATCTGGGCACTGGTCGGGTCGAGCAGGCGCAGCACGATCTTCTCGCCGTACAGGGTGGGGCAGGTGGAGACACGGAAATCGACCACCTGATTGCGGCCGATGGACAACTTCATGCGCCCGTCCTGAGGCACGCGGCGTTCGGCCAGGTCCAGACGCGACATGACCTTGAGTCGTGCCAACAGGCGAGGGGCCTGTTGCTTCGGCGGTGCGGTCCTTTCGTGCAGCACGCCATCCAGACGGAACCGGATGCGGAATTCCTTCTCATAGGGTTCGAAATGGATATCGGAGGCACCACGGTTGATGGCATCCAGCAACACCTTGTTGACAAAGCGAACGATCGGGGCATCATCGGCACCGCTTTCATCCGCGCTGTCGACAAGATCCTCGACGGGCTGCTCCGTCACCACTTCCGGGCCGTCGTCGAGTTCGGCAGCAATGCTGTCCAGCTCCGAGAACTGCCTGTTGATAGTGCGCAGCAGAATATTGTGTTCGGCGATGACCGGCTCGACCGTCAGGCCGGACTGGAACTGCAATTCACGAAATGCCTGCAGCCGGGTTGGGTCGGAGACGGCCACTCGCAGACGCCGATTGCTTCTCGAGATCGGCAGCACCAGGTGCTTGCGCACCAGTTCGGGGCTGATTGCTTCCAGTGCGGCCGGTTCCGGCTCCACGGTGCGCAGGTCCACCATGGGCAGATGGAATTCCGCTGCCACGGACTCGGCCAGCGAGCGCGCGTCCAGTTTGTCGCTCTTGATCAGGTGAGCAATGAAGGATTGACCCGACTGCGACGCTGCGCGGCGTATTTCACTGGCCGCATGCGCATCCAGCAGTTGCCGGTCGACCAGTCTGCGTGCCAGGCCGCTGAGTGCATTCTTGTCGTAGTCGATATTCGTGGCCATGGATCGTTCGTGCGCCTGCCGGATCAGCCATGCAAAATTGTGCCATCAACACGAGGATGTGACGATCCGGTAGCGGGCTGCCAGTCGGGCAGACGTCCGCTGACATCTGCTGTGACTCGCTGCCGCATGCGGGGTTGGCAATATGGTAAAGCCTGATATCATACACCATCCTGCATGGGCAGTTGCCACGCAACAGGCAACCGTGGGGCCGTAGCTCAGTTGGGAGAGCGTCGCGTTCGCAATGCGAAGGTCAGGGGTTCAAGTCCCCTCGGCTCCACCATTATTATCAATAAGTTACATGCATTTCCCCGTACCACCAGGCAAGGCTGCCGGGGAGATGTGGGTGACTTTCTCACCCGACAGCACGCAGCAGCGAGCGGCTGTTGCCGTCGCATGCGGTGTTGGCCGCATCGATCAGGCTGTAGATTTTCGCGGCGCTGTACTCGGTCGTAATCGACTGCGTGCTGTGTCCCAACAGATCCTTGCGATCCTCCTCCGACACACCAGCAGCGCGTAGACGACGGCCAAATGTATGCCGCAGGTCGTGTACCCGGACATTGGCGAAGCCCCAGGGGGCCGTGCCGCCGATCTCACGCGGGTACTCTGCCGCTGCCCGCTTACGTGCCGTGCGCCAGCTATTGCTGTAGAGCTGGTGATACGGCTTGCCGCCGGGGGCTGAAAAGATCCAGTGCCCGGACTGACCGCGTTGGGCGTCTATCATCGACCGTGCAACGCGGTTGCAAACAACCAGGCGGCTTCGACCGTTTTTCGTCACACTGCCCGGCAATAGCAACACCGTGTGCCCGTCGATGCGAGCTTCCCATGTCCAACATGCGGCAATGATCTCGCCGGCACGCATGCCGGTGTGCACGGCGAACAGGGCCATGGCCTTGCGGCGTTCCGGCAGGAACCGGAACAGCAGCCGCTGTTCTTCCCACGTCAGTGGGTAGGGTTGGCGTTTGTGTGGCGTTGGCAGCCGGGCAATCATCGGCACAGTGTTCAGACCGTGCTCGTCACGCCACAGTCGAGCGGACAACTCCAGAACACGCCGTACAACGGCCAGATCACGATTGATCGTGCCGTTTGTGACGTGCTTGCAGCGTTCGTCGATAGCCGGTTGCAGCGTGCCTTGATGCACTTGATGCAAGGGCAGTTCGCCCACGGTAGGCATAAACACTTTCAGCGCCGTAATGTCACGGTCGAGGGCCTTCTTGTGATGGTGCTCATCGACATAGCGTGCCGCGGCCTGGGCAAACGTGTGCGTTTGACTGACGCCGTAGACCGTGCTTTGGCGCAGGCGATCCACCTCGAAGGCTAGTCGCCGCTCGGCTTCCGCGTAGTCGCTCGTGCCAGTGCTGCATCGAATGCGGTGACCGTTGACGACTTTGTCGATCTCCCACCAGTAGCTTTCGTGGTCGCGTGACCACCGTTTGTAGATTCCCGTTGCTCGCTTTGGCATCTCGTTGCTCCTGAGCCCGGGCATCCGTTGCTCTGGTAGTATTCATCGAACAGACGATCCAGGTCAATCCGTCGAACCACCTTGGTTCCGGGCGTGAACTCCACTACTGTCGGGTAGGGCCGAAAGAACTTGTCGAACACACCACGCCCGACACCGACATATTTGTGCGCTTCACTGATTCGTATGCCGCTCGGTTGCATGTCGCTTTTCCTTCAATGATCCTGTGTGTCTGCACGGCCTGGACGCGGGCAGTTTGCCACCAGGCAGAACAGACCATCCGGGGTTGGGGAAACCCCGCCGGAGCGGGGCTGTGAGATGCGCTATGCGCGTATGGTATCCGGTATCAGAACCTGGTCGGGATAGACCAGTTCGACCAGTTCAGTCGCGGGGCGCCATTCCTCTTGATCGCCGTCACTTTCCACCGACCAATTGTCGGGGTCGATGTTGTAAGCGATCAACAGCAGGGCGCATACGGCCCGGTCGTAGGGTTTCCGGGCTGTTTTGACATGATCCGTCACTAGTGTCCGGTTCGTCGGTGACTGATACCGCAAAACATTAATGATGATAGTCAATTATAAAGCAATCAGGGTGTCCATGATTTGAATGCGCTCGTCGCGATTCTAGGCCATGCTTGTGGTTTCCGTCATACGGGGAGTCATGATGAACGCCGGCCAGACGCTGTTTGCACAACTGATGGATTTCGTGCCCTGGAAGACCTTTGGACGCATTGTGACGCGGTACCAAGGCGACCATGGCATTCGACGGCTCAAGTGCAACGAGCTGTTTCGTATTCTGGCTTTCGCGCAATTGACTGGCCGCACGAGCCTGCGAGACATTCAGGTCTGTCTGTCGGCGCAAGCCGGCAAGCTCTACCACATGGGCCTGCGCCAGTCGCCCTCGCGTTCGGGCCTGTCCGATGCGCTGAGCACACGCGACTGGCGCATCTTTTACGAACTCGCGCAACGCCTGATCGTGCGGGCGCGCAGGCTCTACGCCGAGGAACCGCTGCGCACCGAGCTGGATAACACCGTTTACGCCCTCGACGCAACCACCATCGACTTGTGCCTGTCGGTGTTCCACTGGGCGTCGTTTCGCCAGACCAAAGCGGCCATCAAACTCCACACCCTGCTGGACCTGCGCGGCTCGATTCCGGCCTTTATCCGCATCACTCACGGCAAAATCCACGACGTCAATGCGTTGGATTGGCTGTTCGCTGAGGTCGGCGCCTTCTACGTGGTGGATCGCGCGTATCTGGATTTTTACAGACTGTATCGCCATCATCAGGCCGGCGCCTTTTTTGTCACCCGCGCCAAGGTCAACCTCGACGCCCGCCGCGTGTGCTCCGCGCCGGTGGATCGAACGACCGGTTTGATTTGCGACCAACGTGTCGCGCTCAATGGGTATTATGCGCGGCGCCGCTATCCCGACAATCTCCGGCGCATCCGATTCAAGGAACCCGAAACCGGCAAGACGCTGATCTTTCTGACCAACAACACAGGTTTGTCGCCGGAGACGATCTGCGCGCTGTACAAAGGTCGCTGGCAAGTCGAATTGTTTTTCAAATGGATCAAACAGCATTTGCGTATCCAGCGTTTTTACGATGTCACGGAGAATGCGGTCAAGGCCCAAATCTGGGCGGCGGTCAGCGCCTATCTCTTGGTCGCTATCGCACGCAAGGAAATGCAAATCGAAGCGTCAATGTACAATTTACGGAACCTCTGATTAAACCACACGCGGTCGCGCCGGCGGCTTTGCGCGTGGCTGACAAGGCGCGAGGCGCGTCATGTGCTGATTGCACATGAGCGCCGAGCAACGCCGATCAGGCGCGCGCAAAGCCCCGGCCCCGAAGGGGTTTGGCCCAAAAGGCCCGACTCCTGCGTTGCCCGGCTTGACCGTAGTCCCGGCTACGGCACT
>Ga0079226_10003009_pt1 | contig 12998 bp, 18 predicted proteins | sample Poulit2014_FD_76345 | JGI IMG/M metagenome (GOLD analysis project Ga0079226, IMG submission 76345) | Agricultural soil microbial communities from Georgia to study Nitrogen management - Poultry litter 2014 | ecosystem: Environmental > Terrestrial > Soil > Agricultural land | place: USA: Georgia... | reverse complement strand
CGTCCAACATTGGATTAGTAGGCAGGTGCTTACATGGGAATTTTTAATAAAAGAAGGTTGTTTATATTTTTGATAGGTTTCATCATCTTTGCGGCCTTAATAGGCTTGTCCCTTAGTGAGCGTGAAAATTTATCAAAACCGGAACAATTTGCCAAGGATACAGTCGGCTGGGTGCAAAATATTATTTACAAACCGATAAACTCGGTTGTAAATATGTTTAGTAATATAACAGAAGTCAAAAATGTGTATGATGAAAATGAAATTTTGCGAAATAAACTAGCTGAATATAAAGGTATCGTATATGAATTACAAGAAGTCAAAAAGGAGAATGATGAATTAAGGGACATTATTGAAGAAACGGACTCCTTATTAGATTATCGTCCAATCCACGCTACTGTTATGTCAAGATCGCCGGAACGATGGGTTTCACAAGTAACGATTAATAAAGGCTCGCAGCATGGCGTAGAGGATAATATGGCGGTTATAACCGCTGATGGTATGATAGGAAAGATACAATCTACCTCTCAGTTTACCTCAACGGTTCAATTGTTGTCAGGTTTCGATCAATTTAATCAGATATCCGCTATGATTTCACGTGAAGGAAAAAAAGAGGATGTTTTTGGGATCATAGAAAACTATGATAAAGAATCAGAATCACTTATGTTTAAAATTATAGAAGAGTCAAATCAAAAAGTTGAAGAAGGGGATTTAGTTCTATCTTCAGGAATGGGTGGAGTATTTCCGGCTGGACTAATGATTGGAAGTGTAGAAGAGGTCGTTCCTGATCGCTTCGGATTAACAAGTACAGCCTTAGTCAAACCTTCGGCGGACCTTTATAAAATAAACAATGTCATTATTGTAGATCGATCTTTAACAGGCAAAGAAGAAGAGGATGAAGGGGAAGATAAAGAATGAGGAAAATTTACATTCCACTCATTCTCTTTTTTCTAGTTGTTTTAGAAGGTGTGTCTCAGGAGTTACTTCCAGAAATAATTATTTCAAGTAAAACATTAATTGTTTCACACTGGGTGTTTATTTTTCTAATCCTAATAGCTAGTTTTTTCGATGAAAATAATTCCTTTTATTCAATAGTATTTGCAGTTATTTTTGGTTTGTTAATTGATGTTATATATTCTGATATATTAGGAATCTATATGTTTTCTTACACAATCGCAATATTTATTTATCATCAAATGTTAAGATATTTTCAAGCTAATTTTATTATGACCTTACTATTAACGGTGATTAGCTTGTTTCTTGTTGATAATATGATTTATTTATTATATCTTTCAATTGGAAAAATATCATTATCATGGGTGAATTATAGTATCTATCGTTTAATCCCAACAATTTTAGCAAATATCATTTTCTTTATTGTATTATATCCGATTTTTAAAAATCGATTATTAGTTTGGAGTGGAAAGGATTAATTTATTATAAAGCTAAATTACTTCACTCTTTACTACTCGAGGTGACAAATGTGCATAACGATAGCCAAATCATAACAATTAAGGGAACTAAAACTGGATTAACATTGTTTATAGATGACCGAGCGTCTTTTCAAGCAGTAGTTGAGAGTTTAGTCGAGGCTACTTATTCTGACGATACTCTTCATAATCATCAAATATCAATTTCGGTTAACTTGGGAAGTCGCTACATAAGTGAAGAGGACAAACAAATTATTAAATCAATCATAGAAAAGCAAAGTAATTTAATTGTAAAGACTTTTCATTCAGATGTGATCTTGAAGGAAGAAGCGAATATACTTTTTAAAGAAAAGGAAACGAAGGTTTTGTATAAAGTTGTTCGTTCGGGTCAAGTTGTAGAAGAAACTGGAGATTTATTATTAGTTGGTGATGTTAACCCGGGTGGTATGATACGTGCGACAGGAAATATTTATGTCATGGGCAATTTATTAGGTATAGCTCATGCCGGTGCAGAGGGAAATCGAAATGCAATTATTGTTGCTTCATATATGAATCCTAGTCAATTAAGAATTGCCGATTACATTAGCCGTGCTCCTGATTACGAATCCTCGGGAGTCTATATGGAGTGTGGGCTAATCGATCAAAAAGAAAATCGTATAGTCCTTAATCGGTTACAAACTCTATCACATACAGATAAGGATTTAAATGGATTCGAAAGGAGAATGGAAAATGGGTGAAGCGATTGTTATAACTTCTGGTAAGGGTGGAGTTGGAAAGACAACGACTAGCGCAAACATTGGTACTGCATTAGCTTTAATGGATAAAAAAGTATGTTTAATCGACACAGATATAGGTCTTAGAAATTTAGATGTCATTATGGGATTAGAGAACAGAATTATTTATGATATCGTAGATGTGATTGAAGAAAGGTGCCGATTACACCAGGCATTAATTAGTGATAAAAGATTTGAAACCTTATCTTTATTACCAGCAGCTCAAACAACGGATAAATCTGCTGTAACAGCTGAAGGAATGCTTAAAATTATTACCGAATTAAAACAAGATTATGATTATATTATTGTCGATTGCCCTGCAGGAATAGAACAAGGCTTTCAGAATGCTATTGCTGGTGCAGATCGAGCAATAGTTGTAACAACTCCTGAGAAGTCTAGTGTTAGAGATGCAGATAGAATCATAGGCTTACTAGAACAGGAAGAAAATATTGAGCGTCCAAGCCTCGTTATAAATAGAATTAGAAAGCACATGATGGATAGTGGAGATATGTTAGATGTTGATGAAGTTGTTCAAATATTATCGATTGATCTTCTTGGAATTGTTTTAGATGATGATGAAGTAATTAAAGCATCAAATTCAGGAGAACCAATCGTTATGAATCCAAATTTAAAGTCATCAATAGCCTATCGTAATATTGCTAGGAGAATACTAGGGGAAACTGTACCTCTCCAATCTTTAGAGGAAGAAAGGTCAGTTTTTAACAAAATGAAAAGATTTTTCGGTTTTAAATCTTAAGTATAATATAAATCCTGAAGGACAGAGCAATGTCTTTTCAGGATTTTTTCATATACTAAATAAAGAACCCATATATATGTAATAAATACAATGTATGGGGGTCCAAGCTATGCAGGAGCGGAAAATAAGTACTATACGAAAAAATATAAGAAAGCGTAAAAATTTAGTCAGATTAAAGAAAAATCAAAAAGCAATTTTACCCCAGATAACAACAGAGGAAAAACATGGATTTTCCTCGCCTATTCAAGATACAGTCAGCTTAAAGTATCCAGCTTTTATAAAGCTAGTCGTAAAAGTAGCATTAAGTTTTCTCCTTATTATCTTCGCAAAACTAACCATAAGTAAACACCCAGTTATTCCAGCAGATCTTCAAGTAAAAGCTGAAAATGCATTTACAGAGGATTTTCCTTTTGCTAAATTTTATATATGGTATAAGGACAGCTTTGGAACACCAATATCCTTTATAAGTGATAAAGAGGAATTAATAACCGTTAAAAATGATATGAATACTGAAAGCTTATTACCTGTACAGGGACAAGTTGAAGAAGAAGGCAATATGGAACTATCAATTAATCCTATCGACTATTCAGAAGTAAGGACTATAGATGACGGAGTTGTTATATTTAGAGGGAAAGACAGGGAGACAAGCCAAGAAACAATTATCATTCAACATCCTGATCAAAGTAAAACTTACTATAAAAATGTTAGTTCATTTAATAAACATCTCTATGAATTTGTTAGCAAAAATGAAGTGATTGCTTATTTTGATTCGACTAAAACAAAGGGCAATTTCTATTTTTCAATAGAAAAAGATAAACAGCAGCTTGATCCCTTACAGGTGATTAAGATTGAGTAATAGGAATGGATTTATTCCAAGGGTGAGAATTCATCCTATTTTAATTATTTTTATCTTTATTAGTTTTTTCACGGGATCATTTTTCCATCTATTGGTCATACTCACCTTAGTTTTTATCCATGAATTAGGTCATTTTATTGCTGCGAAATTTTATAAATGGAAAATATCCCATATAAAACTTTGGGTTTTTGGTGGAGTCTTAGTAACAGAAGAATATTCTCATAAACCTTTGAGAGAACAGTTAATCGTAACTTTATCAGGTCCTTTCCAACATATTATTTTGTACTTTATTATTTTCTTATGTAGTTATTATAATATCTTCTCTGTTAGCCTGATTGATTTATTATTAACATATAATACAATGATTTTATTATTTAATTTTATTCCTATTTGGCCATTGGACGGTGGGAGAGTTTTATTCATTTTATTTTGTGCTAGATTCCCTTATCGTAAAGCATTTACGAGAACGATTATTACATCGATTATTTGTGCTCTAGTATTACTTCTTTTTCAATTAATATTTTATAGTTTTACACTTAGTGCTATTTTGATTATGCTTTATTTAATAGTAGAAAATGTTTCAGAATGGAAACAACGCTACTTTGTTTTCATTCGATTTTTGTTCCAAAAGTATTATGGTGATAATAATGTAGATGGAAAGCATTTCTTTACAGTTTCTGAAAACACAAAATTAATTGATGTGCTATCCTTATTTAAGCTTGAAAAGCTAAATGTAATTACTGTTCAGCACAATAAAGGTAAGTTGCTTCAAATCACTGAGAAGGATTGTTTGAATTACTTTTTTTCTAAGTCTAAGAGTCAAGAAGCGATAGGAAAATTATTGTGATAAGGTCAAATAGGGATAGTTGTTGACATAGAAGTTTACTATATGATAATATACTAATGTTGAAAGTAGCACCAAAATGCTACAACCGCTCAGAATAGGTAATAAATCCTTTGAAAAGGTACCTACAATGGCGAGTCTTAGAATATTGGGAGGTGCAAACTAAATGTATGCAATTATTGAAACAGGTGGCAAGCAAGTTAGAGTCACTGAAGGTACAGAAATCTTTGTTGAGAAACTAAACGCAGAGACTGATGAAACAGTAAACTTTGATAAAGTTTTACTTATTGGTGGATCTGACGTTAAAGTAGGGGCTCCATATGTAGATGGTGCTTCAGTTACTGCTAAAGTTGTAAAGCAAGGTAAAGGTAAAAAGATTACTGTGTTTAAGTATAAGCCTAAGAAAAACTACAGCAGAAAACAAGGACATCGCCAGCCTTATACAAAGTTAGTAATCGAAAGTATTAACGGGTAAGGTTTAACGATGGTTATTGTAGAAGTTATGGAAAAGAATAAAGGTATACACCAAATTACCTTATCGGGACATGCAGAGAGTGGTCCTGCGGGATACGATCTCGTATGTGCGGGTGTTTCAGCTGTTTCCTTTGGTGCAGTTAATTCTGTATACAAGTTAATTGGATTAAAGTTGAACATTGAACAAAAGGATGATGGTGGATTTTTAGATATATCTATTCCAAAACAAATCACGAACGATCAATGGGATAAAACCCAGCTCTTATTAAAAGGCATGATTGTATCGTTACAAACAATTGAAGATCAATATAGCGAATATATTACTATTAAATTTGTGTAGGAGGTGCATGTACATGCTCCGTTTAGATTTACAGTTTTTTGCTCAGAAAAAAGGTGGAGGTAGCTCTAAGAACGGTCGAGATTCCCACTCTAAGCGTCTTGGGCAAAAAGAAGCAGACGGTCAATTTGTAACAGGTGGATCTATTCTCTTTAGACAAAGAGGAACAAAGGTTTATCCTGGATTAAACGTAGGTTTAGGCAAGGATCATACATTATTTGCTAAGGTAGATGGTATCGTTAAGTATGAAAGACAAGGTAAGAATCGTAAGCGAGTGAGTATTTATCCAATTGCTCAAGAAGCTTAAATACAGTTTCTAAAACTCCAATTTTTTATAATTGGAGTTTTTTTATGGAAATCTACATGAATTATCGTTCATTTATTGTTATAATTCTCGATAAGGGGAGGGAAAACAGTGAATGAAAAATTAGACTTAACATTCCTTCAGTTTGATCGACATAACTTGATGAATGATTTGCAGATTATTTATGGTTTTTTGCAAATGAATCGTCCAAAGGAAGCTAGAGTTCAGGTAGAAAAATTAATGGAAAAACTGTCAGGTGAACGAGAGCTTATTAGGGCGGGAATACCTCGTTTTTCTTATTTACTTTTTATGTTTAACTATTACAATAAAAATCTTCGTTTATCCTATGCCATTAATGTGAATAAAAATTTAAATGAACTAGATCGATGCTTACGGAAGGATACAGAGCAATTTATGAAAGTGTTAGAAAGGTTCGCATCCAGATCTAATCTTCATGACATCACTGTAAAACTAGAAGAATTATCCCAAGAGAAAATTCAATTAAGCTTTATATTAGATGATTTAGAGCTGACAGATACAAACTTTAAGAAAGAGTGTGAGAATTGTCTATCCGTAAAGGATTTTGACATAAGGATAACTGATGAAATGCAATGTACATGGACATATTATATTTAATCAGGAGGTGAAGACTATGTTTATTGATCAAGTTACTATACATGTAAAATCAGGTTCAGGGGGAAATGGGAAGGTTGCCTTCCGTAGAGAAAAGTATGTTCCTATGGGTGGTCCTGCCGGAGGAGATGGAGGACGTGGTGCTGATGTCATTTTTAAAGTCGATGAAGGTTTAGCTACTTTAATGGACTTCCGTTATAACAGGCACTTTAAGGCTGCAAATGGTGAAGACGGCATGAGTAAAAACAAGCACGGTAAAGATGCCGAAGACCTAATTATTTATGTACCGCCTGGAACCACTATCTTGGATTCGAAAACTAAAAATCCCCTTGCAGATTTAACTGAGCAATATCAAGAAGCGATAGTTGTTCGTGGTGGTAGGGGTGGAAGGGGAAATGTGCGCTTTACAAGCTCAAAAAATCCCGCGCCTCACTTTGCTGAAAATGGTGAACCAGGTTCTGAATTAGAACTTACTTTAGAATTAAAATTAATTGCAGATGTGGGATTAATTGGATTTCCAAACGTAGGTAAATCCACACTCTTATCGGTAGTTAGTGCTGCAAAACCCAAAATAGCAAATTATCATTTTACAACCTTAGCTCCTAATCTGGGTGTTGTAGAAACAGCTGATCATCGTAGTTTTGTGATGGCGGATTTACCAGGATTGATTGAAGGTGCCCATGAAGGAGTGGGCTTGGGTCATCAATTTTTACGACATGCTGAGAGAACTCGCTTGTTGGTTCATGTGATTGATATGGCAAGTACAGAAGGAAGAGATCCCTATGAGGATTTTATGCAAATTAACAAAGAGCTTGAGCAATATGATGAACAAATCATAGAACGAGATCAAATTGTTGTTGCTAATAAAATGGACATGCCAGGTGCTGAAGAGAACCTTCAAATCTTTTCTGAACAAGTTGATTTACCAATATACCCAATTTCAGCTATTACAAAAAGTGGTACGAGAGAACTTTTATACGCCATAGCCGATTTGTTAGATCAAATTCCAAAAACTCCATTAGTCTATGAGGATGAAGATTTATCGGTTGTATATAAACACGAAGAAGAGGAAACTTTTGCTATCTCACGAGCTGATGACGGAGCTTATATTGTCTCTGGCCATGAAATCGAAAAGCTCTTCCAAATGACAGATTTTAATCAAGAGGAAGGAGCCCAGAGATTTGCCCGACAAATTCGTCGAATGGGTGTAGATACAGCTTTAAGGGATAAAGGAATTAGGGATGGTGACATTGTTCGTATACTAGATTTTGAATTTGAATTTATGGATTAAAACCGTTAATCTTAACCGATTAGCGGTTTTTTTCAACTTTTCTCCTTTGAAAGCATAGAGTAATAAAGAAATATTGAATGCTTTTTAAGGAGAGGAGTTATTGGAATGAAAATTCATATCGTCCAAAAGGGGGAAACCTTGTGGGAGATTGCTACACATTACGGTATAGATTTTATTCAATTACAAGAAGCAAATCCTCAATTGTCCAGCCCTGATATGCTTATGCCCGGCATGAAGATAATGGTTCCTGCACCATCTAAGAAAATTATAGCTAAGGAAAAATCTAAAAAGTCAAAACAAAAGAATTCAATCAAGCCCTTAAAAATGAAAGAAGACGATCATAAGAAAAAAACGGAATTAAATATGTCGATACCATCTTTAGATTCTCTAGAATTACCGATCTTAAAGGAGGAAGAAAAGAAAAGCTCACCACAAAAACAAAAGAAAAAATTAAAAAAGGAACTTATTAAAGAAGATAATAAACAAGCACCAAAACACCATTATGAAACACCAAAATATCATCCACAACAACACCATTATCCGATTATGCCAGCCCCAGCCTGTTGTTGTCAGTGCTATTGTGCAGCTCATTATATGAGACTGCCTTACCCTGAACATGGAAGAAATATGGAAACACAATATGTCGGTCATTTACCAGGATTTTATTATGATCCTTCTCCTGGCATGTCACAATCAACTTATTCAAATCATGCTGAGACCTATCCTTCACACCATGTATATGAAAACAACTTTAAAGGGCCAGATTTTCCACACATGGAAAAAGAGAATAAAGACCAGGTATAAAGAGACGAAATTAATCGTCTCTTTTTTTCTTTCATGATACAATAAGACTAACTATGGGTAAAGGAGTATAAATAGCTATGATGAAAGAAGTAAATGATATTGTCCGTTGGTTACAAGAAAAAGTAAAAGATGCGAATGCAAAGGGCCTACTCCTTGGTGTAAGTGGAGGTTTAGATTCAGCGGTAGTTGCTTATTTGATTAAGCGAGCCTTCCCTGAAAATTCCCTTGCTGTCCTGTTACCTTTATATACGAATGAAAAGGACTTAATTGATGCAAATTCTGTTATCGAAACGTGCGATATCGATAGTTTTACAATCGATTTAACGGATACACATAATACTCTTTACGGTACAATTCAAGAGCAAATAAAAGAAAAGAATGAACTTAATGAATCAATGGTACAATTAGCAGACGCCAATTTGCGGGCCAGGCTTAGAATGAGTACCTTATATACATTAGCTGCTAATTATAACTATCTAGTGGTGGGTACTGACAATCAATCCGAATGGTATACAGGATATTTTACTAAATATGGTGATGGTGGCGTAGACCTACAACCCATATTAGAATTTACTAAATCTGAAACAGCTCAATTAGCTGAAATTTTAGGGGTTCCCAAGCAAGTGATTTCGAAAAAGCCAAGTGCTGATCTATGGGAGGGTCAAACAGATGAGCTAGAAATGGGTACAAGCTATGCTCATATTGATGATTTCTTAAAGGGGAAATCTATTCCTGAAAAAGATGAGAAAATAATTAGAACAATGCATACTAGAACTGAACATAAGCGTCATTTGCCGCCATACTTCAAACGTAAATAAATTACCTAAAATTAACAGTTTAAAAAACCCTCTTTTTTCAAAAGTTATATAAAAAGGAGGTTTTTTAAATGTTTAGAATGATGATTATGGTAATTGCTATTTCACTGCTTACCATAGGATGTCAGAATAAGACAAAAGATCAAAAGACCGAAGAATCTATAGATTATATATTTTATGAAACGGAAGAAGAGAAACAAATACGAGAAGGGAAAGATGAAAATAGAATAAGACAGTACTTGCAAAGTGATGAAAAAGGTATTGGAGAAGATGGGACAAAACGAAATATATTTAAAACAGATGAAGCTTTGTATGTTACTCAAATTTTATCTGAGAGAAAAGATGTTCGTCATGCGCATGCTGCCTCATCTCCAACACAAATTGTTGTATTTGTTAACTTAAAAGATTATCAAGACCCTCACATTGCTAAACGACTTGAAGAAGAGGTTAGGAAGGTGTCACCACATAAAGACATCTATGTTTATACAGATCAAATAGATTACAATCGCATGGAAGATCTGAAATCAAGCATGAAGGCAAGACAAACCGGAAACAACATACAACGATTCTTAGAAGAACAATTGAATCTAGACATTAAAGATTAACCTTTATTCGTAAAGGTTTTTCTTTTTTTTCAGGGATGAATAACTTATAATGGAGATATATTAATAAATGTAATGGAGTTGGAGAGCGATGGCAGGACATTCTAAATGGAGTAACATTAAGCGACATAAGGCAGCCCAGGATCAAAAGAGAGGTAAAATATTTGCTAGACATTCAAAGAATATTTATACCGCAGCAAAGGAAGGTGGCGGTGATCCCGAAATGAATCCGGCCTTGCGATTAGCAATAGATAAAGCAAGAGCTGATAACATGCCTAAGGATAATATTGATCGTGCAGTACAAAAAGCAACCGGAACCTTAGAAGGTGTACGATTTGAAGAAGTAACCTATGAAGGATATGGCCCAGGTGGTATAGCTGTAATTGTAGAAGTTGTTACAGACAACCGTAACCGAACAGCAGCAGAGCTACGTCATGCATTTAATAAAAATGGTGGTAACTTGGGTGAGTCAGGAAGTGTATCTTTCATGTTCGACCGTAAAGGATATTTTGCCATTTTAAATAATGATGAAATAGATGAAGATGAAATTACTTTATTTGCGATTGATGCGGGTGCTGATGATATTGAAATAACGGAAGAAGTTATAGAAGTTTTCTCTGCACCAACGGATTTTCATAAAGTAAATAAGGCTTTAATCGAAGAAGGCTATAAAATTGAAGAAGCAGAATTAACCTATTTAGCTCATAATTATGTATCAATAAGCCCTGAACAAGAAGATAGCATGTTACAATTAATAGACATGCTAGAAGAGGAAGAAGATGTTCAAGGTGTTCATCACAATTTAGAAATTAGTGAATAGTCATGATAGCTTCCATTCCGTATGAAGCATAGGAATGGAAGTTTTCCTTTCATTAAAAGATACAGTAACTATAGTGAATTAAAGGAGATATTAAATATGATTGCATTTATAAGGGGTCTATTATACCAAGTAACTGATGACCATGTAATTGTTGATGTGAATGGTGTAGGTTATAAAATTGAATGTGCTAATCCTTACGCTTTCGAAGGAAAAATTAACGAGGAAGTATTTATTTATACATATCATCATGTAAGAGAAGATAATCAGACCCTATACGGTTTCAAGACAGAGGAAGAAAAATATTTATTTGAAAAATTAATTTCTGTTTCGGGAATCGGTCCTAAAAGTGGATTAAACATACAAGGAAAAGTACATATTAATGATTTTATTTCAGCTATTGAGAGGGAAGACGAAAAGTATCTAATGTCCTTCCCCGGTATCGGAAAAAAGACCTCCAGACAAATTATTTTAGACTTAAAAGGAAAGCTAACAGACCTATTAAGCTATACAGAAACAGGAAATATAGGTGGGGTAGATCAATTACAGAGCAATGAAATCGAGGAGACAAAAGAAGCTCTGAAAGCATTGGGATATTCAGACAGTGAAATACAAGGAATTATTCCTGACTTACATAAAGTGGAACAAGGAAATACGGATGATCTCATTCGAATAGCCTTGTCTCTTTTAATGAAAAATTGATTTAAATGAGGGATTACATTGGATGAAAGAATAGTTGAAGGGGATCTTCAAGATGATGAAGAACAATTAGAACTTAGTTTAAGACCCTTATATTTAAAACAATATATTGGGCAGGATACAGTTAAGGAAAATTTAAGTATCTTCATAGAAGCGGCTAAAATGAGAAATGAGCCACTGGACCATGTACTTCTGTATGGTCCGCCTGGTCTTGGAAAAACGACATTGGCTGCAATTATTTCTAATGAAATGGATGTACAGTTTCGCTCAACATCAGGTCCAGCCATTGAGCGTGCGGGAGATCTAGCTGCTATTTTATCGTCCCTAGAACCTGGGGATGTTCTTTTTATAGATGAGATTCATCGTTTACCTCACTCAGTGGAGGAAGTTTTATACCCAGCCATGGAGGACTTCTTTTTAGATATCGTAATCGGTACAGGACCATCAGCTAGATCTGTTACCATAGAGTTGCCGCCTTTTACATTAGTTGGTGCAACTACGAGAGCTGGATTACTTTCTGCTCCATTAAGGGACCGCTTTGGTGTTTTAACAAGGTTGGATTTTTATGATCATGAAGATTTATGTGATATTGTCAAACGAACAGCAGAAATCTTTCAAACAAAAATTTCCGAAGAAGCAGCTTTTGAGGTAGCTCGACGGTCAAGAGGTACACCAAGAATAGCTAATCGACTCTTGAAGCGGATTAGGGATATTTCTCAAGTGAAAGGGGAAAAGGAAATATCCTTTGAAACAACAAATATTGCTTTGAAAATGCTTCAGGTTGATGATCAAGGATTAGATCATATTGATCATAAAATATTAAAAACTATTATTACAGGTTTTAATGGTGGTCCTGTTGGATTAGATACAATTGCGGCATCAATCGGGGAAGAATCTCAAACCATAGAAGATGTATATGAACCCTATTTACTTCAAACAGGATTTATCCAAAGGACACCTAGAGGAAGAAGGGTTACTGAAAAGGCCTATGAACATTTCGGTTTGAGGTCAGATGAATAAAGATGCCAATAGGAAAAGTTTTCATCTTTATTGGAATTGCTTTTATACTTGTAGGTCTTTTGTGGACATTTATAGGAAAATTACCTGGCGATATTAGTTTTAAGCGAGGTAACTTTTCTTTTCATTTCCCTATTGTAACATCGATTATTATTAGTATCTTTTTATCAATGATTTTATATATTCTAGGAAAAATTAAATGAGGAAGTATGTATAATGGACATAGAAACTTTTGATTTTCATCTACCCGAAGAACAAATTGCACAAGAACCTCTTGAAGATCGCTTAGCATCTAAATTACTTGTCTTAAATAAAACAAAGGAAAGTATTGCCCATGAATCCTTTACAGATTTAAAAGATCATTTTAAAAAAGGTGATTGCCTTGTATTTAACAATACAAAGGTTTTGCCTGCAAGACTTTATGGAATAAAAAAGGATACAGGAGCAAAGATTGAAGTATTGCTACTAAAAGAAACTGAAAGAAATCGTTGGGAAGCCCTTACGAAGCCTGCAAAAAAGGTCCCTCTGGGTACAGAGCTTGTTTTTGG
>Ga0079226_10003007_pt1 | contig 12999 bp, 20 predicted proteins | sample Poulit2014_FD_76345 | JGI IMG/M metagenome (GOLD analysis project Ga0079226, IMG submission 76345) | Agricultural soil microbial communities from Georgia to study Nitrogen management - Poultry litter 2014 | ecosystem: Environmental > Terrestrial > Soil > Agricultural land | place: USA: Georgia... | reverse complement strand
GATCTGTCATTACCATTAATCATTACCTCCTTCCCATTTCGGGGATTACCAACTAGCTTTTCTAACTCCTGGAATTTGACCCTTATGGGCAAGTTCTCTAAAACAAATACGACATAATTCAAATTTACGAATTACTGAGTGTGGGCGACCACAACGTTTACAACGTGTATATTCACGTACTTTAAACTTTTGTGGGCGTTGTTGTTTAACTACTAATGATTTTTTAGCCACAAATTTTCCTCCTTGTGATGCGCTTGACGCTTATTTTTTAAATGGCATACCTAATTGAGTTAAAAGTTCGCGAGCTTCTTCATCTGTTTGTGCCGTTGTAACGATAGAAATATCCATTCCTCTGATTTTACCTACGTCATCGTAATTAATCTCAGGGAAAATTAATTGTTCTTTAACACCTAGCGTGTAGTTTCCACGACCATCAAATGCTTTATTAGAAATACCACGGAAATCACGTACACGCGGTAAAGCAACGTCAACTAGTTTTTGTAAAAAGTCATACATACGTTCTCCACGTAATGTAGCCTTTGTACCAATTGGCATTCCTTCTCTTAAACGGAAACCTGCGATAGATTTTTTAGCATGAGTAATAACCGGCTTTTGACCTGTAATTAATGCTAATTCTTCTACAGCATTATCAAGTACTTTTGAGTTTTGAACAGCATCACCAACACCCATGTTAATGATGATTTTATCAATTCTAGGTACTTCCATTACTGATTTATAATTAAATTTCTCTACCATAGATGGAGAAATTTCTTGATTAAATTTTTCTTTTAATGAGTTCATCTTTTTGACTTCCTCCTTTCGCTTTATTTATCTAAAGATTCACCTGATTTTTTAGCGATCCGGACTTTCTTACCATCGATATCTTTATATCCAACACGAGTTGGTTCCCCAGTTTTTGGGTCAATCGGCATTACATTAGAAACATGAATTGCTGCTTCTTGGTTTAAAATACCGCCTTGTGGATTGTCCTGTGAAGGTTTAGCATGCTTCTTTACCATGTTAATTCCTTCTACTAGAACTCGATCGTTCTTCGGATATGCTTCTAAAATTGTACCTTGTTTACCACGATCTTTACCTGAGATGACTGAAACCTTATCTCCTTTTTTCACATGCATTAATAACGCACCTCCCGCAATGCTTTTCATATAATTAGTAATTATCTTTGATAATTACAATACTTCTGGAGCTAGAGATACGATTTTCATGAACTTAGCATCACGTAACTCACGTGCAACTGGTCCAAATATACGTGTACCTCTTGGACTCTTGTCTTCACGGATTAATACTGCTGCATTTTCATCAAATGTAATATACGAACCGTCTTTACGACGTGCTCCTGTTTTAGTACGAACAATAACAGCTCTAGCAACTTCACCTTTTTTGACAACGCCACCTGGTGTTGCTTCTTGTACAGCACACACAATAATGTCGCCAATATTAGCACTCATCTTACCTGAACCACCAAGTACTTTGATCGCTTTAATTTCACGAGCACCTGAGTTATCAGCTACTTTTAAACGAGTTTCTTGTTGAATCATATCACTTAACCTCCTTCACTTGCTTTACTTGTTTATATAACGACAGCTTCTTTGATTACTTCAACCAGACGGAAACGTTTTGATTTTGATAACGGACGCGTTTCAGCGATGCTAACAAGATCTCCAGTTTTAGCTTGGTTATTTTCATCATGTACTTTGAATTTTTTAGAGTTTTTAATACGTTTACCGTATAAACGGTCAACTTTTGTAGTTTCTACAACTACAGTGATTGTTTTATCCATTTTGTCAGAAACGACATGACCTGTGTAGGCTTTTCTTTGATTACGTTCACTCATATTCAAGACTAACCTCCTCTACTTAATTGTTTATGCTTAATTCACGTTGATGTTCAACCGTTTTTAAGCGAGCAATTGTTTTCTTTACTTGGTTAATTCTAGCTGTGTTTTCAAGTTGACCTGTAGCAAGCTGGAATCGTAAATTAAAAAGCTCTTCTTTATTTGTTTTTACATTTTCTTCAATTTCGGCAGTGGTTAATTCTTTAATCTCATTAGCCTTCATTGATTTCACCACCAATTTCTTCACGTTTAACAAACTTAGTTTTTATAGGTAATTTGTGAGCAGCAAGTCTTAGTGCTTCACGAGCTACATCTTCTTCAACACCTGCTATTTCAAACAATACTTTACCAGGTTTAACTACAGCTACCCATCCTTCTAAAGCACCTTTACCTGAACCCATACGAACTTCTAGGGGTTTTGCAGTATAAGGCTTGTCAGGGAATATTTTAATCCAGACTCTTCCTCCACGCTTCATGAAACGAGTCATTGCGATACGAGATGCCTCGATTTGACGACTTGTAATCCATGATGGTTCTAATGCAACTAATCCATAATCTCCAAAAGATACTTCTGTTCCACCTTTAGCCTTACCTTTCATGCGGCCACGGTGTTGTCTACGATACTTTACACGTTTAGGCATTAACATAATGCACATCCCCCTTCCTTATTTTTTTGGTTTTGCTGGAAGGACTTCGCCACGGTAAATCCACACTTTAACGCCAAGCTTACCATAAGTTGTGTCTGCTTCTGCGTGTGCATAAGAAATATCTGCACGTAATGTGTGTAGTGGTACTGTCCCTTCGCTATAGTGTTCTGCACGAGCAATATCTGCTCCACCAAGACGTCCTGAAACTTGAGTTTTAATACCTTTTGCTCCAGAGCGCATAGTACGTTGGATAGCTTGTTTTTGTGCACGACGGAAAGAAATACGTCCTTCTAATTGACGTGCAATTCCTTCAGCTACCAATCTAGCATCTAAATCTACTTTTTTGATTTCTACGATATTAATATGAATTCTTTTACCTGTAAGGTTATTTAATTCTTTACGTAAGTTCTCTACTTCAGATCCACCTTTACCGATAACCATTCCTGGCTTACCAGTGTGGATAGTTATATTAACACGTTTTGCAGCTCGTTCAATTTCAATTGAAGAAAGTGCTGCTGACTCTAAACGTTTTTCTAAATATTCTCTGATTTTAATATCTTCATGAAGTAAATCTGCATAGTCCTTATCTGCATACCATTTTGATTCCCAGTCTTTGATAACTCCTACTCTAAGACCTATCGGGTTTATCTTTTGACCCACTGACTACCCCTCCTTCTTTTCTGTTACTACTACTGTAACATGACTTGTGCGTTTATTAATACTGCTCGCTCTTCCTTGTGCACGTGGACGAAAACGTTTAAGTGTTGCACCTTCGCCTACATACACTTCTGATACAATTAAGTTCTCTGGATCTAATTCGTAGTTGTGCTCTGCGTTTGCAATTGCAGAATTTAGTACTTTTTCTACAACTGATGACGCACCGCGCTGTGTATGACGTAAGATCGCTATTGCTTGACCAACATCTTTTCCACGAATTAAATCAACAACTAATCGCACTTTACGAGGAGCAATACGAACAGATTTTGCAACTGCTTTAGCTTGTTCCATGATGAGTGCCTCCTCTCAAATTATACTGTTTTCTTATCGATTCCTGAATGTCCTCTGAACGTACGTGTGGGAGCAAACTCACCTAATTTATGTCCTACCATATCTTCTGTTATATAAACCGGAACGTGTTTTCTTCCGTCATGAACAGCAATAGTATGTTCCATAAATTGCGGGAAAATCGTTGAACGACGTGACCAAGTTTTTACAACTTTTTTACTGTTTGTTTCATTTAACTTCTCGATTTTCTTCATTAGATGATCATCTGCAAAAGGTCCCTTTTTAAGACTACGACTCATGAATTGACCTCCCTTCATTTAACTTTATCTAACGTTATTTTCTTTTACGTTGACGAGCAATGTATTTATTTGAAGCTTTGTTAAGCGCACGTGTTTTGTAACCAAGAGTTTTCTTACCCCATGGTGACATTGGTGATGGACGACCGATTGGTGCGCGTCCTTCTCCCCCACCGTGCGGGTGATCGATTGGGTTCATTGCAGAACCTCTAACGCCTGGACGTCTGTTTAACCAACGAGAACGACCAGCTTTACCAATACGAATAAGTTCATGGTCTTGGTTCCCAACTTGACCAATTGTAGCACGACAAGTAGTTAAGATATAACGAACTTCACTTGAAGCTAAACGAACTAACGTGTATTTATCTTCACGGCCTAGGATTTGTGCTTCAGCACCTGCTGAACGAGCTAATTGCCCACCGCGACCTGGTTTTAGTTCTACGTTATGAATTACTGTACCTACTGGAATATTTCCTAAAGGTAATGAATTACCTACATTAATATCAGCATTTACACCTGATTCTACTTTATCATCTACATGTAAGCCTTTTGGAGCTAGAATATAACGTTTTTCACCATCTGCGTAATTGATTAATGCAATGTTTGCTGTACGGTTTGGATCGTACTCAATTGAAGCAACGCGTCCTGGTATACCATCTTTTTCTCTTTTGAAATCGATTAGACGATATTGACGTTTATGACCGCCACCTTGATCTCTCATAGTCTGTCTACCCTGGTTGTTACGTCCAGCACGTTTTGACAAACCTCTTGTTAGTGACTTCTCTCTTTTATTAGTTGTAATCTCTGCAAAATCTGATCTAGACATATTTCTAGTACCATTAGTTGCACCTTTTACTCTTTTAATTGACATTTATTTCGCCTCCTTCGTTTTTAACTTTTTAGTTTTCGAAAAAGTCTAAGTCTTTACTATCTTCAGATAGTTGTACAATAGCTTTTTTACGATCTGACCTATATCCTGCATGTTGACCCATACGCTTAAGTTTACCTTTAATGTTCATTATATTAACTTTAATAACTTTAACATTAAATGCTGATTCAACTGCTGTTTTCACTTCAGTTTTATTAGCTCTTGGATCTACTTCAAATGTATATTTTTTATCCATCATTAAATCTGCTGAATGTTCTGTAATAACAGGGCTTTTGATAACGTCACTTGAGTTCATTATGCAAGCACCTCCCCTATGATTTCAGCTGCATCTTTTGTAAATATAACTTTGTCATGAGCAATTAAGTCTGAGACATTAATGCTTCTAGCTGAAATTACATTAACTTTTTGTAAATTGTTAGCAGAACGAATAACATTTTCGTTTGTTTCAGAAGTTACAACAAGTGCTTTTTCATTTACTTTTAAAGCATCTAGCATTGTAATAAAGTCTTTTGTTTTTGGAGCATCAAATTCTAATGCTTCTAGAACAATAACATTTTCTTCTTTTACTTTAGCTGATAAAGCTGACTTTAACGCTAAGCGTCTTACTTTTTTCGGTAATTTGTATTTATAATTTCTTGCAGTTTGTGGACCAAATGTTACTCCACCACCGACCCAAATAGGTGACCTGTTAGAACCGTGACGAGCACGTCCAGTACCTTTTTGACGCCATGGTTTACGTCCACCACCACGTACTTCAGCTCTTGTTTTAACTGAATGTGTTCCTGCGCGTTTTGCAGCGTTGTGCATTAAAATAGCTTCATGGATTACATGAGTGTTTGGCTCAATACCAAATACTGATTCTACTAACTCGATGTCTCCAGATTCTGTGCCATCTTGTTTAAACAATGTTACTTTAGGCATGACATTTCCTCCCTTCATTATCTTTAATTAGTTACCTTTAATTGCTGTTTGGATTTTAACAAGCGACTTTTTAGCGCCTGGAATATTACCTGAAACGAGAATTAAGTTATTCTCTAAATCTACTTTAGCAATTTCTAAGTTTTGAATTGTTACTTGTTCAGCACCCATTTGACCAGGTAGTTCTTTACCTTTGAATACACGGCTTGCATCTACAGAACCCATTGAACCACCTGTTCTGTGGAAACGTGAACCATGACCCATTGGCCCTCTAGCATAGTTGTGACGCTTAATTGAACCAGCGAAACCTTTACCTTTTGATGTACCAGTAACGTCTACTGTATCGCCAACTGTAAATGTTTCAACATTTATTTCTTGGCCAACTTCAAAGTCATCAACCTTTACATTACGGATTTCACGAACGTAGCGCTTAGGGGATGTGTTTGCCTTTTCAGCATGCCCTTTACCCGCTTTGTTTATACGTGATTTTCTTTCATCATGAAATCCAATTTGAATTGCTTCATAACCATCATTCTCTAATGTCTTCTTTTGCAATACGACGTTTGGTTCAGCCTGTACTACTGTGACTGGAATAAGTTCTCCATTATCTAAAAAAAGTTGCGTCATGCCGATCTTACGTCCTAAGATTCCTTTCGTCATCCGTTACACCTCCTATTAGTGTCTCTTTATAATTTTATTTCAATGTCAACACCAGACGGTAAGTCAAGTCTCATTAATGAGTCAACTGTCTGTGGTGTTGGATTTAATATATCGATTAAGCGTTTGTGTGTACGCATTTCAAATTGCTCACGCGCATCTTTATAAACGTGAACTGATCTTAACACAGTGAAGATTTGCTTCTCTGTTGGTAACGGAATCGGACCTGATACTTCCGCACCTGCTCTTTTAGCAGTATTAACAATTTTTTCAGCTGATTGATCTAATACACCGTGATCATAAGCCTTTAAACGAATACGAATCTTTTCTTTTGCCATTCTATCCCTCCTCGGCGCCTGTTTTTAAAACAAGCATTCTCAGTGAAAATTACCCGGCCTCTGCGTGGCAAAACGCTTTGAACCGACAACCTTTCACATCATCGCAACAACTTTACTTTTATAAAAAAGGAGTTGTTTATGTGCATATTTAAACTGATTGCACGATTATATATTATACAATCTAAATCTTTTAATTGCAACCTTTTTCTCTAATTAATCTTGTTAAAGAACAAATAAAAAAGCTAGACAACAATTAAGTTGTCTAGCTTTTCGAAAAACTTACTTTTCGATTTCTGTAACTACGCCAGATCCTACTGTACGTCCACCTTCACGAATTGAAAAACGAGTTCCGTTTTCAATTGCGATTGGTGAGATTAAATCAATTACCATTTCAATGTTATCTCCAGGCATAACCATTTCTACGCCTTCTGGTAATTCAATAATACCTGTTACGTCAGTTGTACGGAAGTAAAACTGAGGACGGTAGTTTTGGAAGAATGGAGTATGACGTCCACCTTCTTCTTTAGATAGTACATAAACTTCTGATTTAAAACGAGTATGTGGAGTAATTGTACCAGGCTTAGCAATTACTTGTCCACGGCTAATATCATCACGTGTAACACCACGTAATAACGCACCAATGTTGTCTCCTGCTTCAGCGTAATCAAGAAGCTTACGGAACATTTCAACACCTGTTACAACAGATTTAGCTGGAGCTTCAGTAAGTCCGATGATTTCAACTTCATCACCTACAACTACTTTACCACGCTCAACACGACCTGTAGCTACTGTTCCACGTCCAGTGATTGAGAATACATCCTCAACTGGCATCATGAATGGCTTATCGTTATCGCGTTCAGGCTGTGGAATATACTCATCAACAGCATCCATTAATTCAATGATTTTCTGTTCGTATTCTTCTTCACCTTCAAGTGCTTTTAGTGCTGAACCAGATACAACTGGAACATCGTCACCTGGGAAATCGTACTCATCAAGTAACTCACGTACTTCCATTTCAACTAATTCTAGTAATTCTTCGTCGTCTACCATATCAACTTTGTTTAAGAATACAACAAATGCTGGCACTCCAACATTACGTGATAATAAGATATGCTCACGTGTTTGTGGCATTGGACCATCAGCTGCAGATACAACTAAGATAGCACCGTCCATTTGTGCAGCACCTGTGATCATGTTTTTAACATAGTCAGCGTGCCCTGGGCAGTCTACGTGTGCATAGTGACGGTTGTCAGTTTCGTACTCAACGTGTGATGTAGAGATTGTAATTCCACGCTCTTGCTCTTCTGGTGCACCATCAATTTGCGCGTAATCCATTCCACCCTCTGTTCCTTGTACTTTATGCATAACTTTAGTGATTGCTGCTGTTAATGTTGTTTTACCATGGTCAACGTGACCTAATGTTCCAATATTTACGTGCGGTTTACTACGATCGAATTTTTCTTTTGACATTTATATTTCCTCCTCATAGAATTCATAAATTTTATATTTATTATAGCTAAGTTAATTGTTTTAGCAATTAACTTAACTTTATTACTGTTATACTTTAATTTTTACTAAAACGCTAATTTACTCTCCAGCATTTTTAGTAATGATTTCTTCAGCAATGCTTTTCGGTACTTCTTCGTAGTGGTCAAAGAACATTGTATAAGTTCCACGACCTTGAGTGTTTGAACGAAGTGCAGTTGCATATCCGAACATTTCAGCAAGTGGTACATACGCATTTACTAACTGTGCGTTTCCACGAGATTCCATGCCATCAACACGTCCACGTCTTGACGTTACGTCACCCATAATGTCACCCATATATTCTTCTGGGATAACAATTTCTACTTTCATCATTGGTTCAAGTAATACTGGTTGACACTTAGTTTTCGCTGCTTTTAAAGCAAGTGACCCAGCAATCTTAAACGCCATCTCGTTCGAGTCAACATCATGATAACTTCCATCATATAATGTTGCTTTCACATCAATTAAAGGATAGCCAGCTAAAACACCATTCTCCATTGACTCTTCGATACCAGCTTCTACAGAACCAACATATTCACGTGGTACAGTTCCACCAACTATCTTATTTACAAACTCGAAACCTTCGCCCACTTCGTTAGGCTCAAACTCAACCCAAACGTGTCCGTATTGTCCACGTCCACCTGATTGACGAATGAATTTACCTTCTGCTTTACCACTTGCGCGGAAAGTTTCACGGTAAGCAACTTGTGGTGCTCCTACGTTTGCTTCTACTTTAAATTCACGTTTAAGACGGTCAACAATTACGTCTAGGTGAAGTTCACCCATACCTGAAATTAATGTTTGGCCAGTCTCTGGGTTTGTTTCAGTAACAAATGTCGGATCTTCTTCTGCAAGTTTTCCAAGAGCTGTACCCATACGATCTTGGTCTGCTTTTGTTTTAGGTTCAAGTGCAACTGAAATAACTGGTGCTGGGAAGTCCATTGACTCTAAGATAACTAAGTTCTTTTCATCACATAGTGTATCTCCTGTCGCAGTGTCTTTCAACCCAACTCCTGCTGCAATCTCCCCACAATATATTTCGTCAATTTCTTGACGTGAGTTAGCATGCATCTGAAGGATACGTCCGACTCTTTCACGTTTGTCTTTAACTGAGTTCTGAACGTACGATCCTGATTTTAAAGTTCCAGAATATACTCTAAAGAACGTTAGTTTACCAACAAACGGGTCAGTCATAACTTTAAATGCTAATGCTGAGAATGGTGCAGAATCACTTGCTTCACGCTCAACAGTTTCTTCTGAATCAGGTAGAATACCTTGAATCGGTGGAATGTCTGTTGGTGCTGGTAAGTAATCAATTACACCGTCTAAAATTGATTGTACACCTTTATTTTTGAATGCTGATGCACAAAATACTGGGTAAAAATCAACAGCAAGTGTTGCTTTACGAATAGCAGCTTTTAATTCTGCTTCTTCAACGTCTTCACCTTCTAAGAATTTCATCATGATATCTTCATCATGATCTGCAATACCTTCGATTAAGTTAGCTCTGTACTCTTCAGCTTGCTCTTTATAATCTTCTGGTATTTCTTTAGGTTCATCCAACGTTCCCATATCGTCTAAATAAAATTGGGCTTTCATTGTAACTAAATCGATGATTCCGTTAAAATCTTCTTCAGCACCAATTGGTAGTTGAACTGGGTGTGCATTAGCTCCTAAACGCTCTACTAATGTGTTAGTAGCATAAAGGAAGTCAGCACCGATTTTATCCATTTTGTTAATCATAACAATTCTTGGTACACCATATGTTGTAGCTTGACGCCAAACTGTTTCAGTCTGAGGTTCTACTCCTGATTGAGCATCTAGAACTGTGATAGCACCGTCTAGTACTCGAAGTGAACGTTCAACTTCAACTGTGTAGTCTACGTGTCCAGGTGTATCAATGATATTGATACGATGACCTTTCCACTCTGCAGTTGTTGCAGCAGACGTGATTGTAATGCCTCGCTCTTGTTCCTGCTCCATCCAGTCCATCTCTGATGCACCTTCATGAGTCTCACCTGTCTTATGAATGCGTCCTGTATAGAAAAGTATGCGTTCTGTAGTTGTAGTTTTTCCAGCATCAATATGAGCCATTACTCCTATGTTACGCGTATTCTCTAAGGAGAACTTTCTAACCATGTGCATTTCTCCTTCCTATAAAGAAATTATTTATATTACCAACGGTAGTGAGCAAACGCTTTGTTCGCTTCTGCCATTTTGTGTAATTCTTCTCTTTTTCTAACTGAAGCTCCTGTATTATTCGAAGCATCAAGGATTTCATTAGCAAGTCTATCTTGCATTGTTTTTTCACTGCGTAGACGTGAATAGTTAACTAAATATCTTAAACCTAATGCTTGACGTCTTTCTGGACGTACTTCCATAGGTACTTGATAGTTAGACCCTCCAACTCTACGAGCACGAACTTCTAGCACTGGCATAACATTAGCCATTGCTTCTTCAAACACATCAACAGCATCTTGTCCGCTCTTTTCTTTCACTTGCTCAAATGCATTATATAAAATTTTCTGAGCTACACCTCTTTTTCCATCAACCATAATTTGGTTAATTAAACGTGTAACTAGCTTTGATTCATATAAAGGATCTGGCAAAACATCTCTCTTAGGTACTGGACCTTTACGTGGCATATATTTTCCTCCTTCCATTAATAATTCTTATTAATAAGTTTTAAGCTTTTGGTTTTTTAGCACCGTATTTCGAGCGACCCTTCATGCGTCCCTCAACTCCTGCAGTGTCTAACGCACCACGTACAACGTGATAACGAACACCTGGTAAGTCTTTTACTCGACCTCCACGAAGCAATACAACACTGTGTTCTTGTAAGTTATGTCCAATTCCTGGAATATATGCTGTTACTTCCATGTTATTAGATAAACGAACACGTGCATATTTACGTAATGCTGAGTTAGGTTTTTTAGGTGTTAGCGTACCAACACGAACACAAACTCCTCGTTTTTGTGGCGAGTTTACATTAGTAAATTCTTTCTTTTGGCTATTATAACCTTTACCAAGTGCAGGTGAGGCATATTTCTTAGGTTTACTTATACGGCCTTTACGAACTAATTGGTTAATTGTAGGCATTTTTAGCCTCCTCTCTTCTATCTTTATATTAAATAGTAAGTTTGCAAATGCAAATGACACACACCATATTCCTTGGACCACATATCCAGGTGGTTCATTTTTTACAAAAAGAAATTAATCTTTACTTACTTTACTACCTTCTTTAGCTACCGCAACTGCTGTTGCACCAACTTCAATTCCACATGCTGCGCCTAAATCTTTTTTAGAGTCTACTGTTGTACATTTTACATCTCGTTTATTCGCAAGGCGGATAACCTCTTCTGTAATATGCTTATCAGCATCTTCTGCTACAAACAATTCATCTACTCGATTTTGTTCAATTGCCTTAATTGTTTGTTTGGTTCCGATAATTAACCGTGATTGAAGTTTTGTCAATTTCTCATAGGACATATTATTTTCCTCCATACAAAAGGGTAATAGTTCGGAAGCACCTTGAATATAATAGCACTCTATTTTTATTTTGTCAATATTTTTTATACTCTTATATAATTACTACATATCCATCCAATTAGAATGGATATGTAGATAAATTATTTAATTATTCGATTGTACTTGTTACTTCTTCTGGTTCTTCAAGATCTTCTTTGATATTACGATATGTTGGCATACCAGTTCCTGCTGGAATTAGTTTCCCAATAATAACGTTCTCTTTAAGACCTAATAGATCATCTGTCTTACCTTTAATTGCTGCATCTGTTAGAACTCGTGTTGTTTCTTGGAAAGAAGCTGCTGATAAGAATGAATCTGTTTCGAGTGAAGCTTTCGTAATTCCTAATAGGACAGGCTCTGCTACTGCAGGCTCTTTTCCTTCTAGTAATATTTTATTATTAGCTTCTTTGAATTCATTCACGTCAAGTAGGGATCCTGGAAGAACGTCTGTATCTCCTGATTCAACTACTTTTACTTTTTTCAGCATCTGACGAACCATAACTTCTACGTGCTTATCACCAATTTCAACACCTTGCATACGGTAAACACGCTGAACTTCTCTTAATAGATAGCCTTGAACACCATCAACACCTTGAACACGAAGTAATTCTTTAGGGTCTATTGAACCTTCAGTTAATTCTTCACCTGCGATAACTGTGTCTCCAGCACCTACTCTTAGTCTTGCGTTATAAGGAAGTGTATGAGCAATTTCTTCAACATCATTTATAACAGTAATCTCTCGTTTGTCTTTAGCTTCAGTGACTTCTTGAACAGTACCTTCAATCTCACTAATAACTGCTTGACCTTTAGGATTACGTGCTTCAAATAACTCTTGAATTCTCGGTAAACCTTGTGTGATATCATCCCCTGCAACTCCACCTGTATGGAAAGTACGCATCGTAAGCTGTGTACCTGGCTCACCAATTGATTGAGCAGCAATTATCCCAACTGCTTCACCCACTTCAACTTCGTCACCTGTTGCTAAGTTACGACCGTAACACTCTTTACATACACCATGTTTAGTATTACATGTAAATACAGAGCGGATTATTGCTTCTTCAACCCCAGCAGCAACAACTTTTTTAGCTTGTTCTTCGCTAACGACTGTACCTTCTTTTACAATTACTTCACCTGATTCAGGATCGCTAATTGATTCAAAGATTGTTCGTCCGATTAAACGATCGATTAGAGGTTCGATTACCTCTTGACCTATAGCTAATTCTTTAACTGTTAAACCTTTGTCAGTACCACAGTCATCTTCACGCACAATAACATCTTGCGCAACATCAACTAAACGTCTTGTTAAGTAACCTGAGTCAGCTGTTTTTAATGCTGTATC
>Ga0079226_10003006_pt1 | contig 13001 bp, 11 predicted proteins | sample Poulit2014_FD_76345 | JGI IMG/M metagenome (GOLD analysis project Ga0079226, IMG submission 76345) | Agricultural soil microbial communities from Georgia to study Nitrogen management - Poultry litter 2014 | ecosystem: Environmental > Terrestrial > Soil > Agricultural land | place: USA: Georgia... | reverse complement strand
GCGGATCGGGCGCCGTCTTCGGGAGTACCAGACCGCACTGCCCGAGCAGATCACCTCCCACCGGAGAGTCCGGTACCGGTAACGGTTCCGTGGAGATTGCTGCCGGCGGGTGCTGATCCGGGCTGCTGACGGTGGAGGGAGGTGTGACCCGGTTGGGGCAGGACTGCTGGGCCGGGCTCGCCACGGCAGGTGGCGCGGCGAACCCGGCCGAGTGGACCAACGCGAGGCCCAGCAACAGTGCCAGTAGGCGTGTTGCGGCGCGTGTCACGTCAACAGCATGAGTGGTCGCGTTGGCGCTTACTGATCCGTGTTGCGTGCGGGTGCCGACTCGGCACCCTCCGCGGCCTGTGTGATCGTGTCCAGCAGATCGTCGCGACCATCGTCGGAGTTGGAACCGTCGCCGTCGGCCTGATCCGAACTGCCATTGCTGCTCCAGGCGACGTTGCCCATCTTCGGCAGCAACTGCGACATCAGCAGTGTGGACAAGGTCGACGAGTCCCCGCTGTCACCGCGCACCACGACCGGGCGGGGGGCGTGTTCGGCGAGTTTCTCGCCGACATCGAGGCGACGGCGGGCGAGTTCGTAGTGCAACACCGCACGGTTGTCACGGTATGCCTTGCCCAACCGTCGGCGAGACGTGGCCTCGTTCTGTGCCTCCGTCAACGTGGCGCGGCCACGTGCCTCGATCTCCCAACGCGCACGTTGCGCCTCGGTTTCCTGTTCTTCCAGCATCCTGGCCACATCCTGACGTGCACGGTTCCGCGCGGCCTCGACTTCGACGAGCTTCGCGTCCCGGGTCTTCTTGGCACGCTCGATCTCCATCAACAGGTTGTCGGTCCGGCGTTTGCGTGTCAGTTCCCACTCGCGTTCGTATGCCGACAGTTCCTTGGCCACACGCTCACGCGTGGCCAGGTTCTGCTGATACTGGTCCGGCAGCTGCACATCCGGAATATTCGCACCGAGGATCTGCACGCCGTACTGGCTCAGCTGTCGATTCAGCGTTTCCTGCATGTCCGCGACATCGCTGCCGCGCAGCTCGTAGGCCTGTTCGGTCTGCACCCGGCGGCCGCGTTGCCGGATCGCGTCCTGCACCGCACTGGAGAGCACCACGTCGAAGTTGCCCGCGCCGAGCGTGCGGACGAAATCGACGGGGTTGTCGATGCGGAACTTGAGGAAGAACTCGATCGCCTTCAGCGGTACGTCCTCGGACGTGGGGCAGGCCGCGACCGGGGCGTTGTACGGGATCTCCGTGGTCGTGTCGACGACGAACTCCACCTTGTCCCACGGCCACCACAGATAATGCCGGCCGGGGGAGAGAGTGTCGACGAATGCCCCGTAGCGACTCCGGATTCCCGTGGTCCCCTGCTCGATCTCCACGATCGAACCGCGCCACAGCATGATGGCTGCGATCACGACAGCCAACGCGGCAGCCAACCAGGCGATGATCGCGCTGACGGCGCCGCCGAGCAGGGCCACGCCGACGAAATACAGACCGACCAGAAACATCACCAGCCAGCCGAGACCACGCTTGTCCTTCGGAATGACGACGGGGACGAGCTTGCCGTCATTGCCACCGCGGATGAGCTGTCGGATGCTTGACCACGACGCAACCTCATCGGTGATCTTGGAGAAACTGCGTTGCGCTGACGTCATCACTGTTCACCCGATTCCCGCTCGATGTTGCCATCCTGTTGTGCCGTGGCCGGAACGTCCCGCTGCGGGGCCTCTCCGGCGGGCGATGTCGCTTCGTCGCCGGCCGCCGGATCGGACTCCTCTTCGTCGGGGGTGGACAGCAGCTCGGCGATCTCGTCCTCCCGTTCCTCGATGCGTTGCTGAATCTCGTCGGCGCGCTCGCTGATCGCGGCCAGCTCGGCTTCGGAGATACCGGAGCCGCCATCAGGGGCACCGAGCAACTGGCGGGCCGTCGCCAGGTAGTCGATCTCCTGCTGTTGCCCGTCGGATCGGTCACCGAACGAGACCAACAAGGGGAGGTGCTCGGCGATGCTTTCCAACTTGTTGAGGATGTCCTGTTCGTAGCGGTACTCCAGAATCTCCGGAGCCTGGGCCGCGCTGACGGCCTGGATGTCCAATGCCTGCGCTTCCAACAGCGCGGCGTTCGCGTTGGCGGTACTCTCCGCCTCGACGAACCGTTGCCGTGCCTGTGCCTTCGCGCGGTTGGTCTCGCGTTCCAGCGCGGTGTCCATCTGGGCCTGATGGTTGGCGATCTCTGCCTTGATGCCCGAGAGGTCCTCGTTCAGTGAGGCAAGTTCCTTGTTGAGATCGCCCTCGTCCTGCTCCTTGCGCAGGCTGAGCTCGTACTCGTAGGTGTAGGCCTCCTTCGCCAGTCGCACCATCTCCGGCGACGCGAGGTCGGCACGGTACTGCTGATTGGACGGCTCGGCGTGGGTGATGTTGGCGCTGGTCAACCGCACCGCGGGGAGGAACTGTTCGTTCAGCGAGTCCAGCAGATCCTGCGTGCTCTCACCGACGAGGTCGTAGATGTCCTCCGCGTTCTGTTGGTAGATGAGGCTGCGGATGACCTCGCTGACCGCGTTGGCGAGCTTGTCGGAGAAACCGGAAACCGCTCCGAGGGCGAACATGAACTGTGTCGGTTCCTCGATGCGGAACTGCAGGAACAGGTCCACGGAGGCCTTGATGCCGCTGTGGGTCGGTGCCTCGCTGATCGGTGCGTTGTAGGGGTACTCCTGCGTGGTGTTGAGTACGTAGCTGACCTGTTTACGCGGATCGAGCAGTACTGTTCGTCCCGGGCCGACCGTCCGGTCCAGCTTGCTGAACTTGGTGATCAGCGCCTGACAGCCCTCCGGCACCATGACCACGCTCTGTTTCGCCCAGAGCAGCGCAGCGATGATGGCGAGCAGCACCCAGATGTGCGGGCCGAACCACGCTTGGCCGATACCGAGTGCGCTGGTCACGACCACACCGAACACCGCGATAATGATCAGTGCCAGCAGCGGCAGAACCACCGTGGTGAGCGCACCGCGTTTCGGGATCACGACCGGGCAGATGACGTTGACCCACTCGCCGTCGGGACCGCGTTCCGGTGTGCTGCGGTTGACGATCTCACCGATCTGACCGATCGGTGCATTCTGTTGCTCGATGCGGGTTCCCGCCGAAGCGCCCTGTTCACGTGCGGAGATGAAGTCTCCGGGGTCGATGGAGAACCCGTCGGTGGCTTCGTCGGCGGCGTCACCGACAGCATCCGACAGGCTTCCTCCCTCACGCATCGTGGACATCGCTTTGCGTCCCGCCGCTGCGATGGACATTGCACTCGCCTTTCTGCGCAGCTGGAATACTGTCCGTGGGACGTGTGAATGCCACGGATGGTTCCCCCGAATTCGCCGTCACGACGTACGAAGCCGTGTAGGCACCGTATGACGCCACCGCGCGATTGTCACTGGCCGAGAGGATTCGCCGGAAACGGCTAGGTCACGAGCAACAAAATGATCATCAGGAGCGTGATCCCGAAGCATCCCGCCATGATCCCGATCTGGGCACCCAGGCCGTTGTACTGCTGCGGCGGCGGACCGAGTGATCCCGCGGAGAACACCCAGACCGGTGCCCGGTACTCGACGTCGATGATCTGTCCCGGTGCGACCGGCACAATGGTGTCCGCCGTACCGATGCGGCTGGGGATCAGATAGGGCGCATGGATGTGCAGCTGATACTGCCCCGACGGCATCGGTATTTCGTTGCGGCCCCAGCGTGCCTGTATTCGCTGCCCGTTGACGGTGACCACGGGGGTCAACAGGCCGAGAATGAACGCGAGTGGATGGTATTTCAGGGTCAGCACCATGCCGGACTGGCCACCACCCTGGCTCGGTGCCTGCTGTGGGTTCGGCGCCTGCTGTGGGTTCGGTGCCTGCTGTGGCTGCCCCGGATACGGGGCGGCGTAATGTGCGCTCGGTTGCGGCGGGTAACCCTGCTGTGGGGAGGCCGGCGGTGGTTGCGGGGGATAGCCCTGCGGTGACTGGGGAGGGGCCTGCGGCGGTTGCTGGGCAGCGGGTGGTTGCCCGTACTGGGGAGCCGGTTGTCCTGTCCACCCTGGTTGCGGTGGGTACGGTTGGTTCATCGTCTGCTCTCTCTGCGCTGCCGTTGGTCTGCGGTCCGTCGTGACCGCACGCTCACTGCTGCCGTGTGAACGATCATGGTGAAACTGCCCGTGTCAAGCTGCGGTGTGGCGCATCGTACTCCGGAGCGTCCCACTCGCCGCAGCGTGTCGTGCCGTTATGCTGCCTGCGATGAACGCGATGCCGCCAACGGGGCACGGGCCTGCGCCGCCACCACACCCGCCACCGCAGCAACCGCCACCGCAGCAACCGACGAAATCGGGTCCGTCGCGGGGCTGGTACGTTCTCGCCGCTGTTGTGCTCGTGTTGGGGCTGGCCGGGGGCGGGACGCTCATCACCCTCGGCGTGACAAGCTTCCCGAATCCGACAGCGACCGTGCACTCGTCCGGTGAGCCCGAACGGGTGCAGCTCGACGAGCCCGGTCTCACGATCTTCATCGACCGGACCGGGGTCAGTGGTCGGTGTCAGGTGCTCGACGAGAACGACGAGAACATTTCCCTCGCACCGATCAAGGGGAGTGAGTCCGTCAGCGTCAACGGCAACCACTGGTACGTGGTGTTGCGTAGCCCGGGTGAGGTTCCTCCGGGAACGTACCGGGTGTCCTGCCGGTCGGAGGCTTCGGACGCGCAGTTCGCGGTGGGGCCGCACCAGTCGGTTTTCGGCAGCCTCGGCAAGCTGTTCGTCGGCTTGGGGACCGCCTTCTTCGGCGTGTTGGTGGCCTTCGTCGTCTGGCTGGTGACCTTCCTCCGTCGCCGGTCGGCACGCCGCAACGCACAGCGCGCGAGTCCGCACGGATTCCCGCCGCAGTACCCCGGTGGCCCACCCCCGTCGGGCCCGCAACCGCCACCGGGACAGTGATCCCGCCGGAACGGTGTTTCGCGCCCGGCGGAGAGTCGATCCGAGTGATTGAATGCCAGCAGAACGTGACGAACGTCTCGAGCGCACCACAACGACCATCTGACTGAGCCTACGAGGAGCATTACAATCGTGGCCGCTCCCGCCGGTGCTGGGAAACGCGGTTCCGGAGACCGCAGACTACGTCGCGACATCGGCCGGGTCGGACTGCTGTTCACCAGTGTCGGCTCGATCATCGGGTCCGGCTGGCTGTTCGGTGCCTTGTACGCCTCGCAGCAGGCCGGACCCGCGGCGATTTTCTCCTGGCTGATCGGCGCGGTGTTCGTGCTGTTCATCGCGCTGGTCTACGCGGAACTCTCGCCGATGTTCCCCTATGCCGGAGGTGTTGTGCGCTATCCGCATTACACCCACGGCGCTTTGGTGAGCTTTTCGGCCGGGTGGTTCAGTTGGCTGCATGTGACCACGACGCCCGCGATCGAGGTCGTTGCCGCGTTGCAGTACGGCTCGAACTACGTGCCCTGGTTGACGAAGGAAGTCGACGGCACGGTGGTGCTTACCGTGGCAGGGTTCGGCGTGGCGGCGGCATTGTTGTTACTGTTCGCAGCCATCAACGTGCTCGGTGTGCGGTGGTTCGCCCGCATCAACACCCCGGTGGTGTGGTGGAAGCTCGTGGTGATCGTGCTGGTCGTCGTGGTGCTGTTGGTGAGCTCGTTCAACGGCGGCAATTTCACCGAACTCCAGGGTGGTTTCGCGCCCTACGGGGCGGATGCGGTGTTCTCCGCTGTCGCGTCCGCGGGCATTGTGTTCTCGTACCTGGGTTTCCGGCAGGCGATAGAACTGGCGGGAGAGGGACGTCGACCGCAGCGGGATGTCCCGTTCGCCGTCATCGGGTCGATCCTGATCACCGCGTTGATCTACGTGGGGCTGCAGATCGCGTTCATCGGCGCCGTGCCGAGCTCACTGGTGGGGGAGAACGGCTGGGCGGGCCTGTCCTTCGCCAACGACTTCGGCCCGCTGGCGGGGGTGGCGATGCTGGTCGGGCTGGGCTGGTTGGCGATCCTGCTCTATATCGACGCGGTGGTGTCCCCGTCCGGAACCGGGTTGATCTACATGACGGTTTCGGCGCGTGTGTCGTACGGAATGGCTCGCAACCGCAACGCTCCACGTCCCGTGACAATCCTCAGCGATCGTGGCGTGCCCTGGGTCGCGATCGCCGTGACGTTCGTCGTCGGACTGATCATCATGTTGCCGTTCTCCGGGTGGCAGCAGTTGGTCGGTTTCGTCACTTCCACAGCCGCCTTGTCCTTCGCCACGGGTGCTCCCACGATGTTGGCGTTGCGACGGCGAGTGCCCGAGCGGGAACGGCCGTTCCGTTTGCCCGCTGCCACCGTGGTCGGGTTCCTGGCCTTCTACGCCTCGAACCTGTTCGTTTTCTGGAACGGCTGGAACACGAACTGGCGGATGTTCGCCGCGCTCGGGGTGGGGGCGGTGCTGTTCGTCGTGCAGTACTACACGCGCCGGCGGGACGATCGCCCGCGATTGGACCTCAAACAGTTCGCGTGGATACCGCCGTGGTTGGTCGGTCTGGGTGTGGTCTCCGCGCTCGGCGAGTACGGCGGCGGTGCCGGACTGATCGGTTTCGGCGTGGGGTTCATCGTCATTGCCGCTCTCAGCGTGCTCATCCTGTGGTGGGCGGTGGCGGTCTCGCCGTCCGCGGAGCAGATCGAGCGCAACATCGCGGACACGGCGGGCCCGGGCGAGCCGGAGGCCGCTGCGCACTCCGGCTGAGCGGCGCGTGCGCCGGAATCGGCGGCGAGCACCGTGACAGGGCCGTCGGTATGTCCGCGCTCGGGACGAATCGCGCCGCACCCTATAGTTACGGGAGTGTGCGCGCAGTGGGGAGAGGGGCAACCGGGGCGATCCCGGCCGGTCGTACGGTTCGCAGTGTTCAATGTGGCACTGTTCCGGGCCGAGCGGGGCCAGTTGACCTCCGAGCTGTCGGGAGTGGATAGTCCGTGGGCTGCGGCCACAGCGGAGACCGTCCAACGCAGCAGGCCGGACGTGTTGTTGCTCAACGAGTTCGAGTACGAGGCGAGCGGTCGCAACATCGACGCGTTCCAGCGGAACTATCTCGCGGTGAGCCAGCACGGCGCGACACCGATCGAGTATCCCCACGTGTTCACCGCGCCGGTCAACAGCGGCGTGCCGACCGGATTCGACCTCGACCGGGACGGTGTGGCAGCGGGACCGCACGACGCGCATGGTTACGGTCACTTTCCGGGCCAGTACGGAATGGTCGTGTTGTCCAGATATCCGATCGACCACACCAGGACACGGACCTTCCGCAGGTTCCGCTGGCAGGACATGCCGGCCGCGCTGCTGCCGGCGGATCCGCACCGCCCGCATCCCACGAGCTGGTACCCGAGGGCTGCGCTCGAGGTATTGCGGTTGTCCTCGCGGTCCCACTGGGATGTACCGATCAGGATCGGCACCTCACCGGTACACCTGCTCGCAGCACATCCGACGCCGCCGATGTTCGACGGTCCCGAGCGCCGCAACCTGTTGCGTAACCATGACGAGATCCGGTTCTGGGCCGACTATCTGACTCCGGGCGACGGCGACTACATCTACGATGATCACGGCAACTACGGCGGCCTCGCGACCGACGAACCCTTCGTGGTCGCCGGGGATCTCAATGCGGACCCGGTGGACGGCTTCCGTCACCGGGACTCGATCGCGAGGTTGCTACGGACTCCCCGCGTGCGGGACCCGCGACCGGGGAGTCCCTCGGGCGTGCTCGCCGCGTTGCGACAGTTGCGGGAGGGGCACCTGCATGTCGGTAACCCGTTCCACCACACCTCGGACTTCGGCGACGAGATACGCGGCAACATGCGACTGGACTATGTCCTGCCGTCCACGGAACTGACCGCGCTGCGGCAGTCGGTCTTCTGGCCGGGACCCGGCACTGCGCTGGCACGGCTCAACGGTTTTTCGGACCACCACCTGGTGTGGGTGGATGTCACACTGCCGACTCGAACAGTCTGACGTGACCATCAGGGCTCACGCGGACCGGACGAAGCATGCCTGCGCGAACCGGCTGCGTAAGCTTGGTGGTGGGCCGGGCAGTGTTGTCGTGTTCCCTCACACGCGCTTGAACAGCAGCGCCCGCTTGACCTCCTGGATGGCCTTGGTGACCTGGATGCCCTGGGGGCAGGCATCGGTGCAGTTGAACGTGGTCCGGCAACGCCACACACCGTCGGTGTCGTTGAGGATGTCCAGCCGTTCCTCGGCACCCTGGTCACGGGAGTCGAAGATGAACCGGTGGGCGTTCACGATCGCCGCCGGGCCGAAGTACGAACCGTCGCTCCAGTAGACCGGGCAGGACGAGGTGCAGGCCGCACAGAGAATGCACTTCGTGGTGTCGTCGAAGCGGTCGCGTTCCTCCTGCGACTGGATCTGTTCCTTGGTCGGCTCGTTGCCGTACGCGATCAGGTAGGGCTTGATCGCCCGGTAGGCCTCGAAGAACGGCTCCATGTCGACATAGAGGTCCTTGAGCTGGGTCAGGCCCTTGATCGGCGCGATCGTGATCGTGGTGGGCTTGCCCTTCGGCTCCAGCAGGTCCTTCAACAGCACCTTGCAGGCCAACCGGTTGATGCCGTTGATTTGCATCGCGTCCGAACCACACACACCGTGTGCGCAGGAGCGGCGGAAGGCGAACGTGCCGTCCAGGTAGTCCTTGACGTAGAACAGCAGGTTCAGTACCCGGTCGGTGCGCTGGGCGGGAACATCGTAGCTTTCCCAGTGCGGCTCTTCGTCGAGTTCCGGATTGAAGCGCAGGATCCTCAGAGTCACGGTGACCGAGTTGGCGGAACTCTGCTGCGCCGCGTTCTCCCCGCTCTCGGTCTCGGTGTCTGCTGTGACGGTCATCAGTACTTCCGCTCCATCGGTTCGTAGCGCGTGAAGGTGACGGGCTTGTAGTCCAGACGAATCTCGCTGGTGAGCTCCGTACCCTGCTTGTAGGCCATGGTGTGACGCATGTAGTTCGTGTCGTCACGGCTGTCGTAGTCCTCGCGGGCGTGACCGCCACGGGACTCCTTGCGTTCGAGCGCGCCCACGATGGTCACTTCGGCCAGTTCCAGCAGGAACCCGAGTTCGACGGCTTCCAACAGGTCGGTGTTGAACCGCTTGCCCTTGTCGGTGACCGAGATGTGTTGGTAGCGCGACTTCAACGCTTGCACGTCCGTCAGCGCCTGTTTGAGGGTTTCCTCCGTACGGTACACGGAGGCGTTGTTGTCCATGGTGGTCTGCAGGGCCTTGCGGATGTCGGCCACCCGCTCCTGGCCGTGCTCGGACAACAACACGTCCAGCTGGTCGGAGACCATCTTCGCGGGCTCCGCGGGCAGCTCGGGGTAGTCGCGCTCGTTGGCGTACTCCGCAGCGGCGATTCCCGCCCGGCGGCCGAAGACGTTGATGTCCAACAGCGAGTTCGTGCCCAGCCGGTTCGACCCGTGGACGGAGACGCAGGCTGCCTCCCCGGCAGCGTAGAGACCACCCACCACGGTGTCGTTGTCGCGCAGCACCTCACCCTCGACATTGGTCGGGATACCACCCATGAGGTAGTGACATGTGGGGTACACCGGTACCGGTTCCTGCACCGGGTCGACCCCCAGGTACGTTCGCGAGAACTCGGTGATGTCGGGCAGTTTGGACTCCAGCACCTCGGTGGGAAGGTGCGTCACGTCGAGCACGACGTAGTCCTTGTCGGGTCCGCACCCACGGCCGGACAGAACCTCCTGCACGATCGCGCGGGCCACGATGTCGCGTGGTGCGAGGTCCTTGATGGTGGGTGCGTACTGTTCCATGAGCCGTTCGCCGTCCTTGTTGCGCAGGATGCCGCCCTCACCCCGCACGGCCTCCGAGATCAGGATGCCCAGTCCGGCCAGTCCCGTCGGATGGAACTGGAAGAACTCCATGTCCTCGAGCGGCAGGCCCTTGCGGAAGACGATGCCGATCCCGTCGCCGGTGAGGGTGTGCGCGTTCGAGGTGGTCTTGAAGATCTTGCCCGCTCCGCCGGTGGCGAACACGATCGACTTGGCCTGGAACACGTGCAACTCACCGGTCGCGAGTTCGTAGGCGACCACCCCGTTGGCGATCTGGTCGCCGTTCTCGTCCTCGGTGAGGTTCACGTCGAGGACGTAGAATTCCTCGAAGAACTCGGTGCCCTGTTTGACGCAGTTCTGGTACAGGGTCTGCAGGATCATGTGTCCGGTGCGGTCGGCCGCATAGCACGACCTGCGCACGGCCGCCTTGCCGTGTTCACGGGTGTGTCCGCCGAACCGCCGCTGGTCGATACGCCCCTCCGGAGTCCGGTTGAACGGCAGACCCATCTTTTCCAGGTCGAGCACCGCGTCGATGGCTTCCTTGGCCATGATCTCCGCGGCGTCCTGGTCAACGAGGTAGTCGCCACCCTTGACGGTGTCGAAGGTGTGCCACTCCCAGTTGTCCTCCTCCACGTTGGCCAGCGCCGCGCACATGCCGCCCTGCGCGGCGCCGGTGTGGGATCGGGTGGGGTAGAGCTTGGTGAGTACGGCGGTACGGGCACGTTGCCCTGACTCGATGGCGGCGCGCATGCCCGCACCGCCCGCGCCGACGATCACCACGTCGTACTTGTGAAACTGCATAATCGCTCCGTTGTGCCCGTGACGGGATGGTTACCGTCAGTTGGCCGTGATGTGCGGGTCGAACGTGAAGATCACCAGCGTGCCGAGCGTGACGATCAGGAACATCGACGCGTACAGCAGCATCTTCAACCAGAAGCGCGTCGTGTCCCTACGCGCGTAGTCGTTGATGATGGTGCGCAGGCCGTTGCCGCCGTGCAACTGTGCCAGCCACAGCATGGCCAGATCCCACAGTTGCCAGAAGGGTGAGGACCAACGGCCTGCCACGAACGCGAAATTGATCCTGTGGACGCCGCCGTCGAGGATGTTCATGATGAACAGGTGGCCAAGGACCAGCACGATCAGCGCCAGTCCCGACAACCGCATGAACACCCAGCTGTAGAGCTCGAAATTGCTACGCCTGGCTGATCGCCGATGTGGTGACCGTGGTTTGTCCAGCGAGAGGGCTTCCGGGTTCTGGGTCGCTTCCGCCATGGTCAGGCGCCCCCTCCAAACATGTCACTGACGGTGCGTTCGAGCATGAAGTACGCACCGGGGATCATTACGACGACCCATACGGCGATCAGGGACCACAGCATGACGCGCTGGTAACGCGCTCCCTTGCCCCAGAAGTCGACCAGCATGATCCGCACACCGTTCAGCGCGTGGTACAACACGGCGCCGACCAGGCCGACCTCCATGAGGTTCACCAGGGGTGTTTTGTAGGTTGCGATCACTTGGTCGTAGGTGTTCGGTGACACGCGCACGAGGGCGGTGTCGAGTACGTGAACGAACAGGAAGAAGAACGTGAGTACACCTGTGATCCGGTGGACCACCCAGGACCACATGCCGGGATCGCCGCGGTAGAAGGTGCCGCGGCGGCGCGTCCCACTCGCTCGATCGCCCGCGGGCGCGTCAGCCGTGGTGGACATCGGTGAAACGGCCTCCAAGTCGTGCCTGGATGATGAGACAGCTGGATGCTAGACCCGACCGGACCCGGGGTCGCAATCGCGGGTGTGCCGTCTGTGATGGATAGAACAGTTGTGCATCGCAGCACAGTCGGTGTCGCGACGCTATTGTATCGTCAAGGGTCCAGCATACCCAGCATATGATTACTGTAAGATGTCAAGAACGTGACACTCGGTGTGGGGTGCGCACTGTGCTTCCCGGCCGAGACGGCATGTGGCTGCCCCGACGGCCCGCCGGGCAGCACGGATCACGCCGGGTCAGGACTCGGCCTCGTCCGAACTGTTGTTGCCGGAAGCGGAGGACGCCTTGCTCTTGGACTCCGAGGACGAGGACGAAGACGAGGACTTGCGGGACCGACCGTTCGTGTTGCGGCGTTGCTGCTGCCGTGGCGCCGGATTGGACGTCTGGGCGGGCAGCGCCTGCGGTGCGGGCGCCCCTCCTCCGCCGTTGCCTCCTGCGCCTCCGCCGAGCATGAGTTCCGCGAAGGTAGCCATCGCCTCGTCCAGTTGACCGCCGATGCGACGCTCCGACTCCTCGTTGTTCTGCTGCACCACCGACGAGAGTTCGTCACTGTCCGGTTGCCGTCCCAACGCGTCGTCGACCTTCGACAGGCCGCTCTGTACCGAACCGTTGAGATCGCCGAGTTGGCTGTTGACGCCCTGCTCGACCTTGTCCAGGCGGTCGGCGAGTTCGTCGACCTTGCCGGTCACCGACTCCAACTTGGTGGTCAGACTGTCCAGACGCTCGCCGGGATCGAGACGTTCGGCGGAGTCGCTGATCGAGCTACGCACACTCTCGACGCCCGAGTCGACGCGTTCGCCGGTACGCGAGGCCGATTCGTCGATCCGGTTGCGGACCTCGGAGTCCATCGTGTCGACACGCTCGCGGACCTGCCCGTACACGTCGGAGGGGATCGAGTCGAGTTTGCCGTCCTGCTTGTCCATGTGGGTGCCGAGCTCGTCCAACCGTCGGTGGATATTGCTCAACTTGTCCTCGAGGCCGTCCATGCGGCCCCCGACGCCCTCCAGCCGGGAGGCCATGCCGTCCAGCCTGCCGTCGAGCTGCGCGAACGGCTTCTCGAGCTTCTCCACGATCGAATCCACCGCGGTGTGCACGGCCGCGATCGCCTTGTCCTGGGCTTCCATCCGGGTCATGGCCTCGTCGAGGCGTTCGGCGAGTACGGAGACCTCGGTGCGGTCCGGCAGTTCGGACAATCGTTTGCGCATCGCGCCGATCGAATCCACCGGCGCGAGCCGTGCGTAGATGTCGTCGAGGGCGTCGAAAATCTGCTGTTGCTCGCTCTCGCGGACTTCGGCCGCGCGCACCAGCATGTTGCGCATACGGTCAAAAGACGGGGCCGCGTTGCTGTCGGTGCTCACTGCGATGTCCTTCGTCGGCGGGGAATCCAGGATCGTGGCGATAGCCTAGCCAG